>ERZ1031113.9-NODE-9-length-144459-cov-18.325919_pt1 | contig 144459 bp, 115 predicted proteins | sample MGYA00518225_ERZ1031113 | MGnify/ENA primary metagenome ERZ1031113 (study PRJEB33718, sample SAMN03159751) | human skin metagenome | collected 2014-05-20 | study: EMG produced TPA metagenomics assembly of the PRJNA266117 data set (Human skin bacterial metagenome...
AAGGACTCCGACGGTGATGGCGTGCGTGACAACCAGGACAAGTGCCCCGGCACCATTCCTGGCGCCGCGGTGAACGCTGACGGTTGCGCGATCGACGGTGACGGCGACGGTGTTCCGGATCCGAAGGACTCGGCTAACCCGGCTCCTGGCACCGACCGCTGCCCGGGCACCCCGGCTGGCGCCAAGGTCGACGAGAACGGTTGCTCGGTCGCTCCGACCCCGGTCGTTCCCGACAAGCCGATCACTGGCGAAGTCGATAAGCCGATCACCATTGAGATCCCGATCAACAACGATGGCAAGCAAGACATCATCGACGCCAAGGTCGAGGGTCTGCCGGAAGGCTTGGACGCCAAGCTGAGCGATGACAAGACCAAGATCATCATCAGCGGCACCCCGAAGAAGCCTTTCGACGGCGAAGCCAAGATCATCATCACTTCTCGTAACGAGTTGGGCCAAACGGTGACTTCCACCACGCCGCTCAAGATGAAGATCACGATCAAGGGCAAGGGCCTGCCGAAGACCGGTGTTGAGGGCGCCCAAGGCGCGATCGCTGTCGCAGCTCTGCTGTCGGTGGCCGCCGCTGGTGCTCTGCTGCGCCGCAAGCAGGACTGATCTCAACGATCGGAAAACTAAATAGCTGAAAGCTCAGGGCGTCTCCCTTCGGGGAGGCGCCCTGCGTGTTTTACCTGTCCGAACGCGTGTGGTGAATCATGGGCATGGGTGACCAGGCGAGATTTTCTAGACGGATACTTTCGTTAGGGGAGCCATGCCGAAAGCCTGCGACCGGACACACAGAGGTTTGGCCGGTCACACGCCGTCGGCCGACTAGAAGGCGATTTAGCAGCCCGCGCGCGGCGGTTCCGTCTCACTCAAGCTCTTGCTGAGTCGGGTCACTAAGGTGATCCTTAGTGCAACTTTCTAAACTGCTGTGCGCTTTTCTAACAAAGCATTAGACTGAGATTTGTTGATTTCCTCGCATTGAGCCTTCTCATTGACGGGGCACGCGAGGAGGCGTCGCAACTGATACGTGATATCTCAAGGAGCTATTCATGATCCCAAAGGGACCTAAAGCAAAGGACACCAGCGTCGACCTGCTGGTCATCGGTTCCGGCACTGGCATGGCCACCGCGCTTTCGGCTAAGGAGCGCGGCCTGAGCACGCTCGTCGTCGAGCATTCCGAGCGAGTCGGTGGTTCGACTGCTCGTTCCGGCGGCGCTTTTTGGGTGCCAGGCAACCCGATCTTGCAGCGCGAAGGCTCCACCGACACTAAGGAAGAGGGCCACAAGTACCTCGAGAATTTGCTGCACGACGACGTGCCGCGCGAGCGCTGGGAAGCCTTCATCGAGCATGGCCCCGACGCCATCGCGATGCTGGAGCGCAACGTCTCCAACAAGTACTTCTGGGCTAAGGGCTACTCCGACTATCACCCCGAGGTTCCTGGCGGCACCGCCATGGGCCGAACCTGTGAGTCCGACGCTTGGGACAAGAACCAGCTCGGCGACGAGAAGGATCGTCTCGAGCCCAGCCCGATGGCTGCTCCGGTCCCGATGCCGGTCACTGGCGCGGATTACAAGTGGATGAACTTGATGAAGAAGACTCCGCTGAAGTCCTTCCCGCGCATCATGAAGCGGGCCATTCAGGGCACTGGCGGCCTGGTCTTCGGCAAGAACTACATCGCCTCGGGTGAGGCTCTGGCTGGTGGCATGTTCCACGGCCTGATCATGAACGGCATCGAAGCCTGGACCCGCACCGACCTGGTCGACCTGATCATCGAGAACGACAAGGTCGTCGGCGCCATCCTCGAGCAGGACGGCAACCAAGTCACCGTCCGCGCCAACAAGGGCGTCGTGCTGGCCATGGGTGGCTTCGAGCACGACGAAGAAGCCCGTCAAAAGCACGAAGGCCCCGAGGTCACTGATGAATCCTTCGGCACCAAGGGCAACGTCGGCGATAACCTGCGCATCGCCAAAAAGATCGGCGCTGGCACCCGCTTCCTCGAAGAGGCTTGGTGGTTCCCGTCGGTCGAGCGCCTGCCAGGCATGGACATGCCACAGATCATGCTCGCCGAGCGCAACCTGCCCGGTTCGTTCATCGTCGACGAGACTGGTGAGCGCTTCATCAACGAGGCGATGAGCTACATGGCTTTCGGCCAGACCGTCCTGGGGCTACGTCGTGACGGCCGCAAGGTCGAGCAGATGTGGATCGTCATGGACCAGGAATACCGCAACAACTACGTGTTCGCCGGTTCGGTCTTCCCGATGATGCCGTTCCCCAAGGCTTGGTACGACGCGGGCATCGTCGTGGACGCCAAGAACCCGCAGGAGCTGGCGCAAAAGATGGGCGTGCCGGTCGACGCTTTCGTCAACGAGATCCTGCACTTCAACCAAATGGCCTCGACTGGCATCGACGCTGACTACGGCCGCGGGAACTCCGCCTACGACCGCTACTACGGCGACCCGACCAACCAGCCGAACCCCTGCCTGCGTCCGCTGCACGGCAAGCTATACGCCGTCAAGATGGTCCTGGGTGATCTGGGTACCTGCGGTGGTTTCGCCTGTGACGAGAAGGGCCGCGTGCTGCGCGAAGACGGCTCGGTCATCGAGGGCCTGTACGCCCAGGGCAACGCTGCCGGTAACGTCTTCGGCCACCACTACCCGGGTGCCGGTGCGACCATCTCGCAGGGCATCGTCTTCGGCCACATCATCGCCGGTGACGCCGCCAGCAAGAAGTAAGCGTCCAACGCTGACTGACTAATGATTCAGGGGCTCGTCCGACAAGGACGGGCCCCTGAACCTTTGTCTGGTCATTTGATCAGCCAAGCTGGTTGACGAATGTCCGCTTCGGCCGCACCACAGCACCGGCCGGGTACACCTCGCATTGTGAACGACGGACGAGAACAGCCGCCCGCGCAGCTGGCGAGCGCTAACGCCCGCGATCGAGGCGGCGAGCTCGCCCAGGATCGCAGTGCGGGCGCTAGCCAGACAAGGCACGTCGTGCTGCAGCCCGGCATTGTTCCATCGTCAGGCTGCGCAGCGCTTCGGCCACCTCGGACAACGCGCCAGGGCCCATGGACAAGCTAGTGACGCCAAGACCGACCAGCACGGGCGCGAGCTGCGGGTCGGAGGCAGCCTCCCCACACACGCCGACCGCCTTGCCGAACTTGCCTCCCGCCTCGCCGACCATGCCGATCAGTTGCAAGACCGCGGGCTGCCAGGGGCTTTGCAACGCCGCCAGGTCGGCGTCCAAACGATCGGCCGCCATGGTGTATTGCGCCAAATCATTAGTGCCCAGGCTGACGAAATCCACCACCTGCAAAATCTGCTCCGCGCCCAGCGCCGCTGCCGGCGTCTCGATCATGACGCCGACCTCCTGAACGCCAGCCGCGCGTGCTAGCTCAGCAAAAGCGGCTGCTTCGTCCACCGTGGTGATCATCGGAGCCATGACCCGGCCATGCACCCCAGCCTGCGCGACGGCTGCGACGATTGCCTCCAGCTGACGGGTCAACACCTCAAGATGATCCAGCACGGTGCGATAGCCGCGCACACCCAGCGCCGGGTTCAGCTCACCGGTCCGCGTCAGATAGCTGATGGGCTTATCCGAGCCAGCATCCAGAGTCCTAATGGTGACTTCTTTGCCTGCAAAATGCCGCATCATCCCCGCGTAGATCTCGGTTTGTTCGGCGACGGACGGTTCGTCCACCCGATCGAGAAAACAGAACTCGGTGCGCAACAGACCAATGCCTTCCGCGCCCGCCTCGGCGAGCCTCGCAGCGCTCGCGACAGACCCGACATTTCCCATCAATTTGATGTGCGTGCCGTCAGCGAGGTGGCCTGGGCCCGTCAGAGGTTCGATCCCACGCGGCTTGCTCGCAGCGCTAGAGCGTTGAGTTTCATCAGGGTTGACGACCACCTGGCCGCTGTCGCCGTCGACCAAAATCTCGGTCCCGTCTTGGACGCTGTCGACGCCATCCCAGCCGACGACAGCCGGAATGCCGAGGCTGCGCGCCAAGATCGAAGTGTGCGACGTGGGACCGCCTGCCGCAGTGACGATCGCCAAGACCTTGGTGGGATCTAAGTTGGCGGTGTCCGCGGGCGCTAGATCATCTGCGATCAGGATAAATGGCGTAGCCAGTTCGGGGATGCCTTGTTCAACGCGGCCGGTCAGTTTCGCGTAAACCCGGTCGCGAATATCCGCCAAGTCAGTGACGCGCTCAGCGAGCCGGCCGCCGGCAGCATGGAATTGCTCGCTGAGCATCTCGACGGCTCGCCAAATCGCGGACGGCGCATTCAGCAGCTCATCGCAGATCAGCCCGGTGACGGCCTGGGAGAGATTTTCGTCTGCTGCTAGCGCGGCGGTGGCCGTCAAAATTTCGGTAGCGGCATCATCCTTGGTGGCCTCGGCTCGGCTGCGATAATCAGCGACCACCTCCACCAGCGCGGCCCGCAGCTTAGTCAACTCTGCTTCGACATCGTCCGGCTCGACCTTGGTGATTTCGGGCGCCGTCAGTTGGCTGCGTAATGCATACGCCGGCCCGACGACCCGTCCGGGTGAAACGCCGACCTGCCTGTGAATATCCGCCAGCGGCCCTGCTGCGGCGAGCGTCGATGCGGCGCCAGCTGGCGCATCGGATCCGGTTCCCAATTCGCCGAAGCCAGCTGCGAATAATTCGGCCAGCGCGTCGACAGCCCGCTGCGCATCCGTGCCGGATGCGCTCAACGTCAACTCGTCGCCATGCTTGGCGTTCAATAACGCCAAGGCGATCGGGCTGGCCGCCGACGAAGTCCTACCAGACGCATTGCGCAGCTCGACCGTAGCGTCGAAAGAGCCGACTAACTCAGCGATCTGCGCCGCAGGTCGGGCATGCAAACCGGCCGGATTCACTAGCCAAACAGTGGCTTCGACCCCAGCCGAAGTCTTCGCAGGTTGCTTAACAGCGGGGGAGGGTTCGTCATCCTCGCCGAGCGCAAACAACTTCGGCGCTAACGCGTCGGTCGCTTCGCTGACGACCTCGTCTAGCCCAGCGCCATTATCCGCACGCACCAGCGCAGCCAGCAAACCCTCAACGAAAGGCGCTGCAATGACGCGAACGTCCGCAGGTTCGTCCATGAGCTCGACGGCCAACTGAGCGCTCATCACCGCAGAACCAAGATCAGTCAAGACGACGACCCCAGCCCCCTGATTGGCTTCCTCGATCGCGCTCATGACCATCGTCGCATCCGTGCCAACGCCGCCGTCGGCAGTGCCCGCGGCCAAGACCACCGGCGGGGGATCGGCGTGCACCATCTGCATCGCCAAGTCGACAGCAGCCTGCGCTAGCGGGGCGCTGTGTGAAACGACGACCAGCCCGACCCGCGGTGAATCAGCCATGATCAGTCGACGGCGGCGACGAGCGCTTGCAGCAGATAGGACACCGTCGTCGCGCCCGGATCAAGGTGCCCGATCGAATTGTCGCCCTGATAGCTGGCGCGTCCCTTTGTCGCCTTCATCTGCTCGGTCGCCGCGCGGCCTTCGTCAGCAGCCTTCGCCATCTGTTGGACGGCATCGCTGAGTGAGGCGCCGCTAGCCAGCGCGTCATCCAGCGCCTCCTGAGCGGGGAGTAGTGCGTCCAGCATCGTCTTTTCGCCGGCCTCAGCCTTGCCGCGAGTCTTGACGCCATCGACGCCTGCCTTGAACGCGGTAGCCAATGCGTCTGCAGTCAGTTCTTCGTCATCACCGATGGTCGCGGCCATCTTCAAAAATAAGGTGCCAAACAGCGGACCGCTGGCCCCGCCGACATTGCCCAGCAGTGTCATACCGGTCTTCTTGAGCATCGCAGGCGCGCTTTCTGACGGGTCGATGGCGGCGACGACAGCCTTCATGCCGCGCGCCATGTTTGCGCCGTGATCGGCGTCACCGATGGCCGCGTCGAGCTGGGTCAGATAGTCCTTGTGCTCATCGACCAAGGCGCTGAAATTGTTGAGCCAGGTGGCCAGCAGATCCGCTGTTGACATTTCGATCTCCTCATTAAACTTCCCGAAACGACTAGGACTTACTTGCCCCAGCGCAGACCGGCGGTGACGACCGGAGCGTCCCACAGTCGCAGCAATTCGTCATCAGCCTTCAGCATCGTCAGCGAGCAGCCAGCCATGTCGAGGCTGGTGATGTAGTTGCCTACCAGGCAGCGTTCGATCTTGATGCCCTTAGCCTCTAGCGCGTCATGCACATCTGCGTACATGATCTGCAACTCGATCAGCGGAGTGCCGCCCATGCCATTGACCATGACGATGACCCCCGAGCCGGAATAGTCGTGGTCGGCGGTGATCGCGTCGACGAGCTCCTGAGCGATCTCCTTGCTCGACTTCAACGGCTCGACGGTGCGGCCCGGCTCACCGTGAATGCCGATGCCCATCGCGATGTCCTGCTCGCCGAGCTCGAAGGTCGGCTTGCCCGCAGCGGGGACGGTGCACGAGGTCAGCGCCATGCCCATCGAACGGCCCTCAGCCGAAATGTGTTCGGCTAGCTGCACGAGCTGTTCGAGGCTCTTGCCTTCTTCAGCGGCAGCGCCCAGGATCTTCTCAGCCAGCACCGTCAAGCCGACGCCGCGGCGGCCAGCGGTATAGGTCGAGTCTTCGACGGCGACATCGTCGGCGATGACGACTTGAGCGACCTTGATACCGTCACCTTCAGCCAGCTCGCCGGCCATCTCGAAGTTGAGGATGTCGCCGGTGTAGTTCTTCACGATCAGCAGCACGCCAGCGTCAGTCGCGACGGCCTGGGCTGCAGCGTAAACCTGGTCAGGGGTGGGGGAGGTGAATACGTGGCCGGCGACAGCGGCGTCCAGCATGCCTTCGCCGACGAAACCGCCGTGCATCGGTTCGTGGCCTGAACCGCCACCAGAAATCAGTGCGACCTTATCGGCGGCCTTCTTTTCGCGACGCAGCACGACCCGATTCTCGTGATCGACCTGGACGCTAGGGGTAGAAAGTTCGACGCCACGTAGGGCTTCGTTGACTACGTCATCGACGGCGTTAATCAGCTTCTTCATGGATGCTCCTTCGTTGCAGCTTTCTTGCTGGAAAGCCTAACCCGCACCACTCGCATGGATGGGCCACGCGGCGCAGAAATTGCCGGCCAATTTGACGACGAGCGCCGGGCCGCAGGCCGTCCAGCGAACGGCGAGTTCGTCGGGGTCGGGGAGCGGCCTCGTCAAGGCTGCCCGTCGTCGTCATGACGTCAGACCAAGCGGTCAAACTTGGGCTCGCGTCAATGCTGACGCAAGTCGCTTACATTCCCAAAAATTCTTTAATGGCTGGCATTTCTGCTGAAATTTGGGCCGTCCCGTCATTGAAAGAACGGCGCAAGCGGTCGAGATTCTTTTCCGTGTTGAGCACGGTGTAGCCAGTGGGGGCAAATACATAGGCTTGACCGGAGGCTTCTAAATCACGAATTTCTTCGCGGACTTGATTGTATTTTTCAGGACGGGCCCTCAAGGCGTGCGCGATGGCAGGGAATTGTCGGAAGTATGCGTTAGCTGTACGTTCAGCCCGCCAGGGACCTTTGACGTAATCTCGCGGCCTGGTCAGGATGAAAACGAACTTGCTGAAACCGGCCTGCTTGGCTGCATCCAAGGCGAGTCCGCCGGTCGGGCCGAGGGCGCCGTCAGCATAGGTGTGGCCGGCTATTTCTACTAGTGGCATCAACATCGGCAGTGACGACGAAGCCTGCACCTGTGAAATCAAAGATGCCTGGTCAATCAAATCTGCTCGATTGAAATAGACCATTTCGCCGTCATCGACGCGAAAAGAGCCAATCGCATATTGCGCGGGATTTGCTGCAAAAACCGACCATCTGAAGGGAAGTTCAGCGTCAGGCTCGGCGGCTTGATGGTAAATGAAATCAGAATTGAAAAGCCCATCTCCAGACAGCCAGCTGCGCAATCCGCCAGTTCGTGGATCACCTGGTAATTCTAGAAACTGATTTTCAGATCGCGCGGCATCACGCGAAAGATAATTAATTAAATGCGAAGCGCCAGCTGAAATGCCTGCGACCCAATCGAAGAATATGCCTTGTCGCAGCAATTCATTGACCACTGGCGCGGTATAGCTATTACGCATGCCGCCACCCTCAAAAATCAGGGCAGTATCCAATACGTTGTTAGTCAGCGGCTCGTTAAGCGCGGGACGGGCGTTGGCAATCATCGCTCCATGATCCCATCATTCTGGGCCGCCAGCTGGATGCTGAGGCTGGATGGGCACCCAGCCGGTCGCTTGGGCAGCACCCCTGTCAGTCCAGTGCTGAGCTAGACCTACTAACCATTCCCGCACCCGACTTGATAGCCTTGGAAGGACAGGCCACCCTCATGGTCGGGTGACCGATAACCCTTGGAGGCTAGCCCGCGATGACATCAAATCCGATTGCGGCGGCTCCTGACTCCCTCACCCTGGCCGGCGATTTCGAAACGCCGACGATGGAGACTTGGGCTGAGGCTGTCGCTGGAGTCTTGAACAAAGGTCGTCCCGAAGATAAGCAGCTGAGCGCTGAGCAGGCCGTCGCCAGGTTGACGACGACCAGCGTCGACGGCCTGGTCGCTGACCCGCTGTACGTTGAGGCAGAGCCGGGGCTGGATGCCCTTGGTGTGCCTGGCCAGGCGCCGTTCACGCGCGGCACCACCGTCCGCAGCGGCGATATGGACGCCTGGGACGTTCGTGCGCTGCACGAAGACCCTGACTCGAAGGCGACCAAGACCGCTGTCTTGGAAGACCTCGAGCGCGGCGCGACCAGCATCTGGCTGCGCGTCGACCCGGACGCGATCCGTCCCGAAGACGTCGCCAATGACCTGTCTGATGTGTTGCTGGAGATGGCGAAGATTGACGTCACCTCGCGCACCGATCAGGTCGCTGCCGCTGAGGCGCTGCTGAATGTCTTCGAGGCATCGGACAAGCCAAAAGATCATCTTTCGCTGAATCTCGGCCTGGATCCGATCGGTCACGCTGCGCTGCACGGCAGCGCTCCCGAGCTCGGCCAGCTGGCTGATTTCGTCAAGCGTCTGGATGGCTACCGCAATTCCCGCGCGATCGTCGCTGACGGCACCGTCTGGCACAACGCCGGAGCCGGTGACGTGCACGAAGTCGCCTGGTTGATCGCCACCGCCGCTGAATATGTCCGCGCCCTGGTGGACGCCGGTTTGAGCGTCGATGACGCCTTTGACGCGATCAACTTCCGCGTCAGCGCCACCACCGACCAGATCAACACCATCGCTCGGCTGCGCGCGCTGCGCACCGTATGGAACCGCGTCGGTGAAATCTATGGCGCCAGCGAAGAGCACCGCGGTGCACGTCAGCACGCCGTCACCAGCTGGCGGCAGATCACCCGCGACGATGCATATGTCAACATTCTGCGCGGCACGATCTCCTGCTTCGGTGCGGCCGTCGGCGGCGCAGAGGCGATCACCGTGCTGCCCTTCGATGCAGCTTGGGGTCTGCCCAACGAATTCAGCCGCCGCGTCGCCCGCAACACGCAGATCCTGCTCGCTGAAGAGTCCAATATTGGCCGCGTCAACGACCCGGCTGGTGGCGCTTGGACGATCGAAGCGATGACCTCGCAGATCGCTGAGAAGGCATGGACAGAGGTGCAGCGCGTCGAAGCCGCTGGTGGCATGATCGCCGCGCTTGCTGACGGCAGCATCCAGGCCGCGCTGGACGAACTCAACACTGAGCGCGCCAAGCGTCTGGCTACCCGCAAGTTGCCGATCACTGGCGTCTCTGAATTCCCGAACCCGACCGAAGCCAAGCTGGAACGCAAGGCATGGCAGGACGTGCCGCAGTTCGCCGGTTTGACCTGGCGTCGTGACTCGGAAATCTTCGAAGAGCTGCGCGACGCTACCGACGGCACTGACGCTAAGGTCTTCTTGGCTTGCTTGGGCACCCGTCGTGACTTCGGCCCGCGCGAAGGTTTCGCGTCCAACTACTTCCACATCGCTGGCCTGGAGACCCCCGAGGTCGAAGGTGGCAGCGTCGAGGAGATCGTCGCCGCCTGGCAGGCTTCCGGCACCCCGGTGGTGTGCCTGTGCTCGTCAGCGAAGGTCTACGCCGAGCAAGGCGCCGAGGTCGCCCGCGCGCTGAAGGAGGCCGGCGCCAAGAAGGTCTTGCTGGCCGGCAATATCAAGGAACTCGGTGACGAATCCGCCAGCGAGTTGATCGACGGCACCATCGCCATGGGTATGGACGTCGTCGCTGGCCTGAACGAAATCTTGGACGTCTTGGAGGTCCGCAAATGAACGCCCTGCCCCGATTGAATGAATTCGATTTGGGCGCCACCCAGCCCGCCGGCACGACGATGCAGATCGCCGACGGCGAGGCCTGGACTACGCCCGAACAAATCGACATCAAGCACCTCTACGACGCCTCCGACCTGGCTGACTTGGATTTCTTGGAGACCAAGCCTGGCATCGCGCCGTTCCTGCGTGGCCCCTACGCCACCATGTACGCGCAGCGTCCGTGGACGATTCGTCAGTACGCCGGTTTCTCGACCGCTGAAGAATCCAATGCCTTCTACCGCCGCAACCTGGCCGCCGGTCAAAAGGGTCTGTCGATCGCATTCGACCTGGCCACGCACCGCGGCTATGACCCCGATCACGTCCGGGTCACCGGTGACGTCGGTATGGCTGGTGTGTCGGTGGCGTCGATCCTCGACATGCGTCAACTGTTCGCCGGCATTCCGCTAGATCAAATGTCGGTGTCGATGACGATGAACGGCGCCGTGCTGCCCGTGTTGGCGCTGTACGTCGTCGCAGCTGAGGAGCAGGGCGTCAAGCCCGAGCAGCTGGCCGGAACCATTCAGAATGACATTCTGAAGGAATTCATGGTCCGCAACACCTACATCTATCCGCCGACCCCGTCGATGCGGATCATCGCCGACATCTTCGCGTTCACTAGCGCGAACATGCCGAAGTTCAACTCGATTTCGATCTCCGGCTATCACATGCAAGAAGCCGGTGCGACCGCTGACCTCGAGATGGCCTACACCCTGGCTGACGGCGTCGAATACATCCGCGCTGGTGAGTCGGTTGGCTTGAACGTCGACCAGTTCGCGCCGCGGTTGAGCTTCTTCTGGGCGATCGGCATGAACTTCTTCACCGAGGTCGCCAAGATGCGCGCCGCCCGTATGCTGTGGGCGCGGCTGGTGCGTCAGTTCGGCGCGAAGAACCCGAAGTCGATGAGCTTGCGTACGCACTCCCAGACTTCTGGTTGGTCGCTGACGGCCCAAGACGTCTTCAACAACGTCAGCCGCACCTGCGTCGAGGCGATGGCTGCAACCCAGGGCCACACTCAGTCGCTGCACACCAACGCGCTTGATGAGGCCATCGCGCTGCCGACGGACTTCTCGGCTCGTATCGCCCGTAACACCCAGCTGTTCTTGCAGCAGGAGTCGGGCACTACCCGCTCGATCGACCTGTGGGCTGGTTCGGCTTACGTCGAAAGCTTGACCAACGAGTTGGCGCGCAAGGCTTGGGCGCTGATCCAAGAGGTCGAGGCAGCTGGCGGTATGACCAAGGCCATCGAGGCTGGCATTCCGAAGATGCGCATCGAAGAAGCTTCGGCTCGTACCCAGGCTCGTATTGACTCGGGTCGTCAGCCGGTCATCGGCGTCAACAAGTATCAGCTCGAGCATGACGACAAGCCTGACGTCCTCAAGATCGACAACCACGCGGTGCGTCAGCAACAGGTCGAGAAGCTGGAGCGGCTGCGCGCTGAGCGTGACGAGCAGGCCACCCAGGATGCCCTGGAGAAGCTCACTTGGGCTGCGGCTAACCCGGATCCGTCCGATCCAGGACGCAACCTGTTGAAGCTGTCGATTGACGCTGCCCGCGAGAAGGCCACCGTCGGTGAGATCTCGAGCGCCCTGGAGAAGGTCTTCGGCCGCTACACCGCGCAGATTCGCACGATCTCGGGCGTCTACTCCAAGGAATCGGGAGGCACCAAGCAGATGACTGAAACCCACGAATTGGTTGAGCAGTTCGAGCAGGTTGAAGGCCGTCGTCCGCGCATCTTGATCGCCAAGATGGGCCAGGACGGTCACGACCGTGGCCAGAAGGTCATCGCGACTGCGTTCGCTGACTTGGGCTTTGACGTCGAGGTCGGTCCGCTGTTCCAGACCCCGGAGGAAGCTGCCCGTGAGGCGATCGAAGGCGACGTGCACGTCGTCGGCGTCTCCTCGCTGGCTGCTGGTCACCTGACCCTGGTGCCGGCGCTGCGCTCCGAGCTGGACAAGCAAGGCCGCGAAGACATCCTGATCGTCGTCGGTGGCGTCATCCCCGAGCAGGACTTCGACGAGCTGCGCAAGTCTGGCGCGATGGACATCTACCCGCCTGGCACCAACATTCCGGAGTCGGCCAAGAGCCTGCTGCGCATCATGCTGGAGCAGGCAAACGCCGAAGCCTAAGGCCATGCCTAGAAAAATCGACGTGCCAGCACTCGTTGACGGAGTGCTGGCCGCAGATCGGGCATCGATGGCGCGGGCGATCACCTTGGTGGAATCCAAGGCGCCCGCGCACCGGCCGATGGCTCGTCAGCTGTTGACGCAGCTCATGCCGCACACCGGAAACTCGATCCGACTTGGTCTTTCAGGTGTGCCAGGCGCTGGCAAGTCGACGTTCACCAATGCCATGGGTTGCCGGCTCATTGAACGCGGCCATCGGGTCGCGGTCTTGGCTGTCGACCCATCGTCGACGGTGACCGGAGGCTCGGTCTTGGGCGACCGGACGCGGATGGCTGAGTTGACTGCGCTGGAAGAATCCTTCGTGCGGCCTTCGCCGTCGGGTAATCATCTGGGTGGTGTCGCGCGCGCGACCCGCGAGGCGATGTTGGTCGTCGAGGCTGCCGGCTATGACGTCGTCATCGTCGAGACTGTCGGCGTAGGCCAATCTGAGGTCGCCGTCTCTGGCATGGTCGACACGTTCTTGCTGCTGATGTTGGCGCGCTCTGGCGACCAATTGCAGGGCATCAAGAAGGGCATCTTGGAGCTGGCGGACGTCATCGCAGTCAACAAAGCTGACGGCGATAACGCCGGTGAAGCGCGAGTGGCAGCCCGTGAGCTGGCGATCGCGATGAAGCTAGTGTCTAAGTCGACGACCGAAGAGGGCGGACGCATTCCGCCAGTCATGACGTGTTCGTCTGCCACGGGAGATGGCCTGGACGATGTCTGGCAGGCGGTCTTGAATCATCGTCAATGGCTCGACGAGCATGTCGGTTTGGCGAGGCATCGAGCCGATCAGCAGCTCGGTTGGATGTGGGCGCAAGCTGAAGCTGCGCTGATGGATTCTTTGAAACGTGACCCGCAGATGCGAACGTTGTCGCGGGAGCTTTCCGCACAAATCGAGGATGGACGAACCTCGGCCCTTGAAGCCTCCGAGCAGCTGCTGCACCAGTTCGCGCAGCTGGTGCCGTCCTTCGATTGGTCGACGAACTAAACCGCTCAAGGCGTCTTCGTATTTCACGAATCGCCTGACGTTCAGATAGCCGAGCTCTTGGGCTCGGCTATCTTTTTCATTCGCGAGTCACTCTAGATTTGCGGCCAGCTTTTGGCTACGTGCGTACACAGAGCTGTGAGAGGCAGAGTTTAGCTAGCGGTTGGCGAGAATGTCAGCGGCAGTCTTCGCGATCGAGATGTGATCTGGATCAGTCGCTAGCAATCGAAGGGTCTCTTCAACCTCTGGCAGCTGCGAGTTCGTCAACGCGTCGATGGCTGCGAGCACGCCGGGTTCCATCGAATGATTTCGTCGCGCGACGGTGCCCCGATCGTCCGGATCAGCGATCTTCACCAAGATTTCAGTGGCATGCCGTCGGGCCGCCGCGTCGTCCGTGGTCTGCAAGCTCTCGATGATCTTGGGCGCAGCCTTCGGTCCCCAGAAGGCAAGCGCGCGGGTCAACGATTCCCGGCTGAAAGTGTCGGCCGTGCCCAGATGAGTCAGCAGGTCGTCGATCGCGTCCAGGTCGCCGATGCGAGCCAGCGCCCACCAGGCTTTGCCCGCATAAAACGGATTCTTGTGCGCCGCGAACGGCCTGATGACGTCGACGGTTGTCGGATCGCCGATCTTGCTCAGCGCATGTAAAATCCGCTCGGCGTCATTTCTCGGCTCGGCTAGCGCAGCCACCAGCAAGGGCAGGGTCGCATCCTGGTTTGCGACGATCGCCCAGATCATCGTCTCTAGCGCGAATGGCTCCGGCTCGACCAGCATCGCCGCTACTTGAGCCTCGGCGAAAGACGGATCTGGCTCGGCCCCAAGCGCTAATGCTGCGCGGTTTCGAACTGTGGCGTCCGCGCTTTGCAAGGCGTCGACAACACTGATCTCCATGCCTAACGCAACGTCAGGGCGCTTGTGGGATATTCCGACGCTTGTTGCCTGGCTAGAGTCGAGGGCATGGCTGAGGGATATTTGCGTTACCCGCACGTTCATGACGATCAGGTCGTCTTCGTCGCTGACGACGACCTGTGGCTAGTCAATAAGCAGGGCGGCCGGGCGTCCCGGTTGACCTCAGATCGCACCAAGGTGCGCGATCCGTGGATTTCGCCTGACGGTGCTCGGGTGGCCTATGCGTCCACAGCGGGCGGCAACTTCGACGCCTACGTCCTTGACCTGGAATCTGGCGAACGACGCAGGATCACTTGGCTGGCTGATCGAGCCCTCGAAGTCGTCGGTTGGCGAGACGCTGAGACGGTGTTGGTAGCCACCGCGCATGCTCAAATGGATCGTTCCCGCCAGCGCATATGGGCGGTAGGTCTAGACGGCAAGATGACGCTGCTAGATCTGGGCCTGGCCGAGTCCTATGCGAAGATCGGCGACGTCGAGGCGATCACCGTCCCGAATTTCCGGCACAAGGAGTATTGGAAGCGTTATCGCGGTGGTACCGCGTCCAAAATTTGGCTGCGCTGCGCCGGCCAATGGTCCCGGATCCTGCCCGAAATCACCGCCGACTGTCACCCGATCGGGGCCAGCGGCGAGCGTTTCTTTTTCTCCTCAGACCATGACGCTTCCTTGGCCGAAAACCCAGACGGCCAAGCCCAGCTCTATTCAGTCGATATACACGGCGAGGATCTGCGTCGGCACACCGATTTCGGTGTCGACCGGGGCTATGTGCGCGATCCGAAATCAGACGGTCAGCAGATCGTCTTTCACGCTCGCGGGCGCTTGTATTATCTGGCTGATTTGGACGCTGAAGCGACCGAAATCGAGATAGAGCTGCCTGGCGTCAGCGTCGACAAGATCATGGTCGACGCGTCGAATCACCTCGAGCACATCTGCCCCGACAAGCAGGGCAATGGTTCGCTGCTCGAGTGGCGTGGCGCTGCTTGGTATTTGACGCATCGCGGCGGCCCCGCCCGCGCGTTGTCGAGCTCTGACGGGGTGCGCGTACGGGAGCCAGCACTGCTCGGCGACGTACATGGCATCTGGGCTAGCGACGTCGACGGTGAGGACTGTCTAGAGATCGGCCGGCTGGACGGTGAGGGTGATTTGCGGCGGATTTGCCGGCCAGAAAATGGCGCCGGAAAGCTAGGTCGCGTCCTGCATCTGGCTGGTTCGCCGGACGGCAAGACTGCGGCGGTGATCAGCCATGACGGGCGCATCTTGAAAGTCGATATCGACTCCGAGCAGGTCACTGAACTAGATCGCTCGACTGAGTATGAGGCGTTCTCGCCGGTCTTTTCGCCCGATTCGCGCTATCTGGTTTGGCGGCATGCGATGACTATGGAAGCGACCGTCGGGCAGCTGCGCTGCGCCGATCTAGCCGACGATAGCGTGCATCAGCTTACCGCCGGAAAATTTGATGACGCCGAACCATGCTTCACCAAGGACGGCAAGTATTTGGCCTTCCTGTCGCGGCGCACCTTTGACCCCGTCTACGATGAGCATTCTTTTGATCTGTCCTTCTCAGACACCACCCGGCCCTGGTTGGTGCCGCTGAAAGCCGACCAACCCGCGCCGTTCGGTGTCTCGGCTGACGGGTGGCCGGTCGCTCAACTCGACCCAAAAAACGACGAATCCGAAGAATCTGATGAGGCGAAGCAGCAGAAGAAGGACGAGCCGCCTAGCTGCGAAATTGACTTCGACGGTTTCGAGCAGCGGATGATCGCCTTCCCGACCGACGCGGGCGTGTTCACCGATTTATTCGCCACCGCCAACGGCGTTGCGTGGGTGCGGCGGCTGTCGGGCACCCACACGCTCGGGTCCTCACGACGCAGCGCTAAGCCGGTCGACCAGCTCGAGCATTTCAATTTCGAGACCCGCAAGGTCGATGTCATCGCTGACGGTCTCACTGACGCGTCGATCAGCGGCGACGGTAAATATGTCGTCATCCGCAATGACGACGAACTGCATGTCCAACCAAGCGACCGAAAGGTCGACGCCGACGACGACGCTCGCGTCGAAATCGACGTGAACCGGCTGGTTCGCCAGCTCGATCAGCGCGCGGAGTGGCGTGGCATGTTCGACGACAATGGCCGCATCATGGCCACGCATTTTTGGCGCGAAGACCTCGACGGTGTCGACTGGCAAGCGGTGTTGCAGCGCTATCGTCCGCTGATCGACCGTTGCCTGACCCACGATGACGTCGTCGACGTCATCTACGAGACGGTCGGTGAATTGAACACCTCGCACGCCTATGTCATTTCCACCAATCAGTACGGTGACGCGGACCGCAAGCTCGGCATGCTCGGCGCTGATCTGACGATGACCGCGGAGGGCGCCAGGATCGATCGCATGCTGAACGGTGACACCTCCGACCCAGCCGCCCGGGCGCCACTATTGGCCGCTGGCGTGGGCGGTAAAGTTGGCGACGTCATAGTCGCGGTGAACGGCCAATCGGTGGCCGAGGCTGGGGGAGTCGGTCCGCTGCTGCAAGGCGCGGCTGAAAAAGTGGTCGAGTTGACGATGAGTTGCGACGGCCAGCAGCGCCGCGTGGCAGTCGTGCCGTTGGCTGACGAGCTAGCGCTGCGCTACATGGATTGGGTGGATAGCCGCCGCCGATACGTCGAGGAGCGCTCGGGCGGCAAGCTCGGCTACGTGCATGTGCCTGACATGGTCGCTAACGGATGGGCGCAATTCCACCGCGAGATCGAGCGCGCCACGCAGCATGATGGCGTGGTGGTGGACGTCCGCTGGAACCATGGCGGCCACACCTCGCAGCTGATCGTGGAACGGCTTTCCCGCAAGCTCACCAGCTGGGATTTCGTCCGGCACAGCGCCCGAGCTGGCCACGCGCCCAGCCAGGCTATCCGCGGGCCACTGGTGATGGTGACTAATCAATGGGCCGGTTCGGATGGTGACATTGTCGGCGCAGCATTCCAAACTCGTGAACTCGGCCCGGTGGTGGGCGAACGTTCCTGGGGTGGCGTCATCGGAATTGACGGTCGCTTCGACCTCGTGGATGGCACGGAGGTGACCCAACCGCGGTATGCCACCTACGACCTGAAGTACGGCTGGGAGCTTGAAAATCATGGCGTCGACCCGGACGTCGAAGTCATCGTCAGCCCGGCAGATTTCGTCACCGAAAATGAGCGGGACGTGCAGCTAGACAAGGCGATCGAGATCGCTTTGGCCCAGCTAGCTCAGCAGCCTGCGATCACGCCGCCGTCGTTGCCAGCGCCGCGCGTCACCCGACGCTGACAGCCACAGCAAGGGGATAGCTGTCCGTCACTGGCACCCATCGCTAGCTGGGCAGCTGACATCAGCCAGCTGATCTCCCGCCGGAGGTGCACGCACGCGCAAGATAGCGGCGCGGCGAACTCAGCTCATTGGGCTGACGGCATCGTCAAGGGTGATCTGACGGGCTAGAACATTCGGCGCTCGTCGCCTGAAATGTGCCGTGCCGTTGACATGAAAAAGGGACAGCCGGAATATCCGACTGCCCCTTGAGTCTCGATCAGCTAACTGTCACTGACCAGGGTTGCGATTGTCGTCTTGTCCGCTGCGCGGCTCCCAAGGATTGCTGCCCTTGGTCTGCTCAGCAGAGCCGCCCCAAGTTGAGCCCGTGTTGGCTTAGTCATTGCCGGAGAACTGGCTGCCAGGCCAACCATTTGACTGACCGACGCCAGGCTGTCCGCCCCAGTGCCCGTTCGCGCCGAACGACTGCGCGGAGCCTTGGCCCCATGTAGCACCGGAGCTCGAGGTCTGTTGGTGGCCTTGGCCCCACTGAGCACCGGAGTTCGAGGTCTGCGCGGAGCTTTGACCCCACGACGGGTTAGCGCCGCTAGGCTGCTGGCCCCAGCCATTCCCGGACGCCTGGCTCTGCGAGCCGCTTTGATTGCCCTGACCAGCATTCGACCAGTTCTGCGTCTCGGATCCTGAAACGCTGTGGCCGCCGAAGGCGCTTTGCTGCGTTCCGGCAGCGCCATTCGAGTACGCCTGGGACTGTGCACCTGGCAGGCCGCCCGCGTTCTGACCAGCTGCCGAACGGCCGCTCAAGTTCGCCAATTCAGCGACCAGATAGCGTTCTTCTTCGATCAAGAAGGGGCTGGCTTCTTTCATGCTGCCCAGTCGTTCACGGATGATCGACAGTTCACTTACCGCATCGCTGACCGCACGCACCCGGCCACCCTCGGGAGTCTTCTTTTCTGCTCGCTTGCTGATTTCCGCACGGCTTTGCAGCTGCGACAGCCAAGAGGCGTCCTGCGCAGAGACAATGCCTTCATTCACCATGCGGGTGAGCTGGCGGCTGACGATCTCGCCTTCCTGCTTGCGGGAACGCAGGCCCAGCATGATCAAGCCGACGAACGCGGGCACGAGCAAGACGACGTAGACGACGAGCAGGGCTTGGAAGCTGATCGAAGCTGCACCATTCCACAACGCGTGCAACAACACTGCGCCGAGATAACCCAAGATCACCGGGCCGGCCTGCAGCTTGTCAGAATTCTTGCGCGCGTAGTAGATGCCGAGCGCGGTAGCCGAGGTGTACAGCGCGTGACCGAAAAGATTGAAACCAGTACGGATGACCGACATCGCGATGACATCTTCCATGCTCTGCGCACGGGCGAAATAGAGCAGATTCTCCACGAATGCGAAGCCAAACGCGGAGAAGCCGGCGTAGACGAGGTGGTCGGTCAACGTGTTCATTTCGCGACGACGCGCGCCGCTCAACATGATGAACAACCAAGCTGCCTTGAGCGCTTCTTCAACGATTGGCGCTTGGATCACCGCGCCAAAGAAGGGCGTGTATTCGGCGCGCGCTGCCACAAAGATCACCTGGATCAGCAGGCCAATCAAGATCGCGCCCGCGGTCGCTACGCCACCGCCCCAAAGGAAAGCGGTCAGCAGCAGGCGCGGCGGCTCGGGCTCCCAGCGGTCCAGCCACATGTAACAGCCAAGACCAATCGCCAAGCCGAGCAGCGAGGGGATCATACCGATCAAGAAAGCGACCGGGCTGCCAGCCATCGCCAGCAACGCCAACGCGGTCGCCAAGATGGCCGCAATGACGATCAAAGCGATTGGCGCACCGATGTCGCGGACGATACGTTGCGCCGGCTGACGATAGTCGCCAGTGCGCTGCGGCGCATAGAAAGGCTGCTTGCCTGGCTGAGGCTGCGCGGCAGGATAGCCGGGCTGGCGCGCTGACTGATAATTGCCGGATCGACCGTAGCCGCTGCCGCCTGGCTGGTTGCTATTGAAAGTCTGGCCCTGGTTGGACGAAGGCCCTGCGTTGTAGTTCGGATAACTGCCCTGATCTCGGTTGCCCTGACCTGGGTATCCGTTTTCCTGGTTGCTCACGCCCAAAAGGCTAGACGTTGCAGACTAGTTTCGTGCGTAACCGCGACAATCGAGCCACCCGCTTCCGTCCATCACCGACCCCGATTGCGCAGCCCGAGCCGGCTGCCAAGTTGCCGATCCCGCGTCAGGTCGGCGTCATCATCAATCCGATCGTGTCTCGAGCCACCGAGGCTGCCGGCGAACTCTTACGCCAGACGGCCGCGGCCGGCATCGAACGAGAAGAATATTTGACCACCCGCAAGAGCCCCGGCGAACAACAGACCAAGGACGCGCTAGCCAACGGCGCTGACTTGATCGTCGTAATCGGCGGCGACGGGACAGTTCGCCGGGTCGCCGGCGCGCTAGCTGGCAGCGACGTGCCACTGGCTGTGCTACCCGCCGGCAGCGGAAATGTGTTGGCCCGCAACCTTGGACTATCGCCCAATGAACTCGACATGGCAGTAGCGCACGCGTTGGCTGCCCCCGCTCTGCCGGTAGATCTGGGCTGGGCCAAGCTGACGACTGCCGAGCAAAACGATGACCAAGACGCCGCACGGCCGTCAGCGCAAGAGCCCTTCATGGTCATGGCAGGCATCGGACGAGACGCCCAGACCGTCGCCAGCACCCGCGCCTTCTTAAAACGCCGCTGGGGCTGGGGTGCCTACGCCGAATCTGGCATCCGGCATGCGCTGGCTGGCACGCTGCCCATGACCGTCCAATTTGACGACGCCAACCAGCGCGAAATCGACACGTGGACGCTGCTGGCCGGCCTAGTGCCCTATGTGCCGGCCGGTATCCGCGTCTTCCCGCAGGCGCGTATCAATGACGGGAAATTGCATGCCCTGGAAGTGCCGATCGAAAACGCACTGCAATGGGCCGCGATCGCAGCCCGAGGGATGGGAAATCCCGCGCCCAAGGCCAAATTGCGCTACACCGAGGCCGATCATGTCGTCGTCACTCCCCAAGACCGGCTACCGGTCCAATTGGACGGCGACATCTTCACCGACGTCACCCGGCTCGAACTCAGCGTCCAAGCAGCTGCACTACGGCTACGCATCCCAGCTGAGCGACTCACCCACAACTGGGTCTGAGGATTCCAGAATTACTGAAATGCCTCGCGGGGAGTGGCAAGCGCTATTAGCCTGAGCACTTAGACCGCAAAAGCTAGACGTACGGCACGCGCAGCTGCTCGACTGCGTGCCCTGTGCGTCACGATCAGCCGGCAGGCTGGCAAGGAGATATTCAATGACGAATCCGGTGCTGTCTTCAGGTGATGTGTCGCTCGAATTGCCTCTGGTCGAGCCGACGGTAGGTACTAAGGCCGTCGAGATCGCGAAATTGCGCAGCCAAACTGGCGCCGTCACCTACGATCCTGGTTTCGCCAACACCGCCGCCTATAAGTCGGCGATCACCTACATTGACGGCGAGCAGGGCATTTTGCGTTATCGCGGCTACCCGATCGAACAGCTCGCTGACAAGTCGAATTTCTTGGAGACCGCTTACCTAGTCATTTACGGTGAACTGCCCAGCGCGACGCAGCTAGCCGATTGGGAAGACCGCATCCGCCGTAAGACGATGGTCGATGAGCGGATGCGTGAATTCTTTCGGATGTTCCCGCGTCGCTCGCACCCGATGCCGGTCTTGGCTTCTGGCCTGATGATGTTGTCGACACTCAGCCAAGAATCTATCGACGCCGAAGATCCTGCCGCGGTCGAGAAGGCCACCGAGCGATTGATCGCTAAAGTGCCGACATTGGCTGCTTATGGCTACAAGAATTCCCGGGGCGAGGCAATGCTTTATCCGGATAATTCGCTCAGCTACATCGAGAATTTCTTGCGGATGAGCTTCGGATATCCAACCGAACCCTATGAATTCCATGACGAGATCACCAATGCGCTGGACACTTTGTTGATCTTGCACGTCGATCACGAACAGAACTGTTCTACCTCAACGGTGCGCCTGATCGGCAGCTCGGGGGCGAACATTTATTCCTCGATCGCCGGCGGTATCAATGCGCTTTCTGGTCCGTTGCACGGCGGCGCAAATCAGGAAGTCATCGAAATGCTGATGGCAATTCGTGATTCTGGCATGAGCGTCAAAGAATATGTCGAGCAGGTCAAGACCAAGAGGGCCGGCATTCGACTCATGGGATTCGGACACCGGATTTACAAGAACTATGATCCGCGAGCCGCCATCATCAAGGAGCATGCGGACGCCGTCATGGATCTAAAGGCTGGCCACCGCGATCTGCTCAATATCGCCCAAGAACTCGAAGCGACCGCGTTGGAAGACGATTACTTCCAAGAGCGCAAGCTATATCCGAATGTCGATTTCTATTCCGGTCTCATTTACGAGGCAATGGGTTTCCCCAAGGAAATGTTCACCGTCTTGTTCGCGATTGGACGATTGCCTGGCTGGATCGCGCAATGGCGCGAAATGAAGTCCGATCCCGACAACAAGATCGGCCGCCCGCGGCAGGTCTACGTCGGCGAGGTCGAACGCGATTACGTGCCGATCGACGAGCGCTGAGCCAAGACGCCGACCAATAGCGCCGACCAATAGCGCCGACCTAAACGCACTGAACCAAGCGGAATCGGGCCTAAGCAAATCGCCGGCCGCGCCCACTGATGGGTCGCGGTCGGCGATTGTCTTTGTTGCTGTACCGACGCTCAGCTAGTAGCGCATCAGCGGCTGGCTTGGACAGGCGGTTCTGCAGACCAAGGGAACACGATCCACTGATCAGTGCGCCGCCACACATAATCCGGCATGACCACCGTGGTGGGTTTGGCGTAAAGCACCGCAGAGCGGGCTTCCGCGCCCATTTTCGTCAAGATATCTAAGACCAATTGCAAGGTACGGCCAGAATCGACCACGTCATCGACGACCAAGACGCGCTTATCCAAAATTGCGTCAGAATCCAATAAAGGGGCGAGTAAGACTGGATCGGGCAGGGTAGTTTCTACGTCGGTATAAAATTCGACATTAATTGCGTCGGCTAATTTGACGCCCAGTGCATAACTCAATGCTCCGGCAGGCAGCATGCCGCCACGGGCAATGGCGATGATGATTTCGGGGTGGAAATTAGAATCGACGATTTGTTGGGCTAATTCACGTGACGCATCACCAAAGCCCTGATAATCCAAGACTTCTTTTGACACTAAATCGCTACTGTCAGCGTGATATGCGGTCAAGATCAGCTCCCATGCCAAATTATCGACCAGTGACGGAAACGATGACGGCGCCAAACGACACGCAAGGTCATTTGGCGCCGTCACATCTAAATGTGAAAGCAGTATAGCTGCGTCAGATCACTTCTTGTCTTCGACCTGCTCGTCAGGCTGCACCGACCAGCTCGGCGGCTCGTCGCGGCCTTGGTCTTCGTCCTTCTCAGCCTCGTCGGCGGTGGCCTGAATGATGCCAGGGGCGTGGTGGACGGGGGCGTAGATCGCGTAGAGACGCATGTCCTCATCGCCGGTGTTGATCACGTCATGCCAGATGCCAGCAGGCACGCAGATGCCCCAGCCGTCGGTGACTTCCTGTTCGAAGTTCAGATTGTCCTTCGAGGGACCCATGACGCACTTGCCTTTGCCTTGATCCAGGCGCAGGAATTGATCATTTTGTGGGTGTGCTTCCAGACCGATCGAATCACCCGGCTTAATCGACATCAACGTCACTTGGAGATATTTGCCAGACCAGGCGACCTGACGGTAATCAGAATTCTTACGTGTGGCTTCTTCTAGGTTGAAAACGCTCTGCTTGGGGCCAACATCTTCAATGACAGCTTTGTCTGAATTGCTCATATCGACATTCTATTTGAAAGTCCGTCGGCGCCGTCACCAAATTAATGATTTATCGCTGTCCGCATAATTCGGTTAGGCAAACCAAATAGATAAAATTTCGTCCTTTTATGCACGTATACCGCTGTGGCAGTCGCGGCGCGGCCCCGAGTGGCGGCAGTCACGTTTCGAGCTCGTCGGGCAGCATGCGCTGCACTGTCACAGCCGGACGATAGGCTTGAGGAGTAATCGGTTGCTTGCTCGAAGCGGACGCGAGTAGCCGGCTGAATAGAAGGCAACCAGTCAAGCTAAGGAATGCCCCATGAGTGAACTCAAATGGACAGAGCAAGACCAGCAGGCAGTCGAGACTGCCCGTATTTTGGCCGCGGACGCCGTCCAGCAGGTCGGCAACGGCCACCCTGGCACGGCCATTTCGCTGGCTCCGGTCGCTTACTTGCTCTACCAGAAGGTCATGAAGACCGACCCGAAGGATTCGCTGTGGCTAGGCCGAGACCGCTTCATCTTGTCGGCAGGCCACGCGTCGATCCTGCAGTACGTGCAGCTCTACCTGGGCGGTCTCGAGCTTGAGCTCGAAGACATCAAGTCGCTGCGCACTTGGGGCTCGCGCACCCCTGGCCACCCCGAATATCACCACACCAAGTTCATTGAATGCACCACTGGTCCGCTGGGCGCTGGCATTTCCAACGCGGTCGGCATGGCGATGGCGGTGCGTCGTCAGCATGGCCTCTACGACCCCAATAACGAAGGCGAGTCGATCTTCGACCACTACGTCTATGCGATTGCTGGTGACGGCTGCATGCAAGAGGGCGTCGCCGCTGAGGCGAGCTCGCTGGCGGGCACCCAGCAGCTGGGCAACCTGATCTTGATCTACGACGACAACCAGATCACCATCGAAGGCGACACCAAGATCGCCTTCACCGAAGACGTATCGGCCCGCTACGAGGCTTACGGCTGGCACGTCCAAGACATCGACTGGACCAATGGCGGCAAGGAATACAAGGAAGACATTCAGGCGCTCTACGACGCGATCCTTGAAGCGCAGAAGGTCACCGACAAGCCGTCCTTCATTCGTTTGAAGACCGTCATCGGCTGGCCGTTGCCCACGATGCAAGGTTCGGAGAAGGTGCACGGTGCCGCGCTGGGTGCCGAAGAAATCGGCCGACTCAAAGAACTGCTGGGCTTCAACAACGAGCCCTTCGACATTGACGAGGACGTCGTCGCCTATGCCCGCGAGCAACTGGCGGCCAAGGGGCGCGCTTATCGTGACGCTTGGGACGAGAAGTTCCAGGCTTGGCAGCAGGCCAATCCCGAGCAGGCCAAGCTCTTGCAGCGCGTCGGCGACGACGAACTGCCTGAACTGGAACTGCCCGAATTCGAGCCGGGCAAGATGTCGACCCGTAAGGCTTCGGAGGCCGTGCTGACCAAGCTGGCCGATCAGTTGCCTGAGCTGTGGGGCGGTTCGGCTGACCTAGCTGGTTCGAACAACACCACGATGAAGGGTGAGCCGAGCTTCCTGCCGACCGACCGTGTCGTCGAAGATTGGCCGGGCGGCCACTACGGACGCACGCTGCACTTCGGCGTGCGCGAGCATGCCATGGGTGGCATCGTCAACGGCATCAACTTGGAAGGCTTGACGCGCTGCTACTGCGGCACCTTCTTCGTCTTCGCTGACTACATGCGTCCGCCGGTCCGCTTGAGCTCGATCATGGGCTTGGGCTCGATCTTCGTGTGGACGCACGACTCGGTCGGCGTCGGTGAGGACGGCCCGACCCACCAGCCCATCGAACACCTCGCTTCCTATCGCGCAATCCCGGGCCTGGCGATCGTCCGTCCTGCGGACGCTAATGAGACCGCTGTCGCGTGGCGCGAGATCTTGAAGCGCAACGGTCACCCGGCTGGTCTGGTGCTCAGCCGTCAAGATCTGCGCACCATTGACCGCAACGAATATGCCTCGGCTGAGGGCGTCGCTAAGGGCGCCTACGCGGTCAAGGACGCCGACGGCGAGCTGCAGGTCATCTTGATTGCCACCGGTTCTGAGGTTGAGGTCGCCTTGGACGCAGCTATCCAGCTGGAATCTGAGGGCATCGGCACCCGCGTCGTATCAATGCCCTGCCAGGAGTGGTACGAGCAGCAAGATGACGAATACAAGGAACAGCTGCTGCCCGCAGCGGTCACCGCTCGCGTCTCGGTCGAAGCTGGCATCGCGCTGGGCTGGGAGCGTTACGTTGGCCCGAACGGCAAGTCGATTGCCATTGAGGAGTTCGGCGCCTCGGCCAAGGGCTCGATCATCATGCAAGAGATGGGCATCACCGCAGACAATGTGGTCGCCGCCGCGAAGGAAGTCCTACAAGAGGTCGATAGCGCTGCTGCTCCGTCCGAAGCCGCCGACGGAGAAGGTCAGCAGGCCGGCCATCTGGCTGACGGCGCACGCTAAACGTCCGTCGAGCTGGCGGTAAATTCGCTGCAAAACCGACCTAGCGAGGGGTCCAGGCAGAAAATGTCGGGGCCCCTCGCTAGTGTTTTGTCATGGCACGTATTGAATCTGACTCAATGGGCAAGATCGAGGTCGCTGAGGACCGTTACTGGGGTGCTCAGACCGAACGCAGCTTGCATAATTTCGATATCGGACGCGACACCTTCGTGTGGGGACGTCCCATGATCAAGGCGCTCGGCGTCTTGAAGAAGGCCGCAGCGCAGGCGAACGCCGAACTGGGCGAACTTCCCGCTGACAAGGCCGAGCTCATCGTCCAAGCAGCCGACGAAGTCATCGCTGGCAAGCTCGACGAGCACTTCCCGTTGGTGGTCTTCCAGACCGGCTCGGGCACCCAGTCGAACATGAACACCAATGAGGTGATCTCCAACCGCGCGATTGAGATCGCCGGCGGCGAGCTGGGCAGCAAGGATCCCGTCCACCCCAACGACCACGTCAATCGTGGCCAAAGCTCCAATGACACCTTCCCGACTGCGATGCACATCGCGATCGTCCAGCAGCTCAATGACAAGCTCTATGACGACGTCGCCAAGCTGCGTGACACGCTTGCCGCCAAGGCCGAGCAGTACGCCGACGTCGTGATGGTCGGCCGCACCCACCTGCAAGATGCCACTCCCGTCACGCTGGGCCAGGTCATCGGCGGCTGGGTCGCGCAGATCGATTTCGCCGTCGACGCAATCCGCTATGCCGACTCTCGCGCTCGTGAACTGGCTATCGGTGGCACGGCGGTCGGCACGGGTCTCAACGCGCACCCTGAGTTCGGCAAGCTCGCGGCTAAGAAGATCAGCGAAGAGAGCGGCATCGAATTCACCCAGGCTGACAATCTGTTCGCTAATTTGAGCGCGCACGATCCGCTGGTGCAGGTCTCGGCGTCGTTGCGTACGCTGGCCGGCGCGCTGATGAAGATCGCCAATGACGTGCGCTGGTATGCCTCGGGCCCACGCAATGGCATCGGTGAGCTGATCATCCCCGAGAACGAGCCAGGCTCCTCGATCATGCCGGGCAAGGTCAACCCGACCCAGTGCGAGGCGATGACCATGGTCGCCACCAAGGTCTTCGGCAATGACGCGACCGTCGGTTTCGCCGGCAGCCAGGGCAACTTCCAGCTCAACGTCTATAAGCCAGTGATGGCCTGGTGCGTGCTCGAATCGATCCAGCTGATTGGTGACGCGTGCGTCAGCTTCAACGACCACTGCGCGGTCGGCATCGAGCCAAATGAACCCAAGATCAAGCAGAATTTGGACGCAAACCTGATGCAGGTAACGGCGCTCAACCGGCACATTGGTTACGACAATGCCGCCAAGATCGCCAAGAATGCGCACAAGAAGGGCTTGACGCTCAAGGAATCAGCTTTGGAGTCTGGCTTGCTGAGCGAAGCAGACTTTGACGCTTGGGTCGTGCCGGTAGACATGACTCATCCGAGTGCTGGGTGACGAATCGATAGGAGTTTGCGATGGCTGACCGCAAAAAGAAGACCCGAGGTTTGGGATTGGCGGCCAGCCTGTTGGGCGGCAAGGCGGGGATCATCGCCGCGGGAGTCGAGCTAGCCACCCCATTGGTAAAGACCTTGGTGGCGAACTTCAACGACCCGCATAAGCGGGCGGAGATCCTCGCCGCGCTGCCCAAAATTAATTCCGGAACCGACAACTCCGCCCAGGGTCTGGCCGCCCGGGCCGAGGGGCTCGCGGTCCAGCTACGGGTCCTCGCTGAGACCGCCGATAAGCCAGGCGAAGCAGAACGGCTCGCCGGCTTTCAACAGCGCTTAGATGCGTTAAGCAAAGCAGTACCATTCGCTGCCATGTCGGGCAAGGGCGCGAAGAAGGCCCTCCGCCAGCTCGGCAAGAATTTTGATGCGCTAGCCAGTGACATCTTCGCCGCCCTCGTCGACGAAGTCTCCCAGCTGCCACCCGATCAAATCCCAGCAGATCAACTTTCTGCCCCTCAGATCTCGGCTGGCTCGCAGCGGGAGCCCAAAGGGGCATTGCGCGGCCAACGTCCGCTGCGGATTCGCAGCGCTAGTCAAGGCAATCGGGGGACTGCCGAATATTCTCAGCCACCGCAGTCACGTGCTGAAGATGACCGGCGACGTCGGCCACGCTTTGCCGCTAAGCCGCAGTCGATGCCTACTGGAAAATCTGCGCGGCGGACGAACCGTCGCAGATTCGGTCCGGAGCCGCTGTGAACGTCGAGATCGCGCCCGCTGACCGCCGACAAGGCATCCGTCAAGCGCTGGTCATCGTCGGCATTATAGTTGGCCTCTTGCTGGTCGGCTGGGTAGTAGCAGCTGCGCTGACCAACAATGTCGTGCCAGCTAAGGCCAGCGTCAACGGGGTCGAGATCGGTGGGTTGCGTAAAGCAGACGCTGTGGAGAAATTGCGGACCGAATTCGCGGCCAACTCGCAGCGACCAATCCAATTGCTCGAAGTAGAACAGCTCTTGGGTAGTTTTCAGCCGTCCGACGCTGGCCTGGAAATCGACTACGAACAGACCGTGCGCGCTGCAGGAGCAAGGCCAGGCTGGAGCTTGCCGCACATCATGCGCGTCATTCGCGGTGGCGGACCCACTGAGCTGGTCGTCAACGTTGATCGTGAACGGCTAGCGTCCCAGGTGCAATCGGTAGCCCGTGACGTCCACCGCGCCCCGGTGCCGGCGAAGGTCATCTTGCATCCCGATGGCCGGATCGAACGCCAAGCGATGCAGACCGGCCAAAAGATCGTCGTCGATCAGACCCTGGAAGCAGTGCGGGGCAATTACGTTCGGCAAATGAATAGCCAGGCGCACCATTTCAAGGTCGAGGCTGACGTCTACCGCGAAATCCCGAAAATCAATGACGCCGAAGCTGAAGGCTTCGTCACCGACAAGCTGCAGCCCGCGCTGCAGACGATCGTGATCAAGACCGGAGCTCAGCGTGCTGAACTGGGCCCCGCGCAACTAGCTGCCGGGCTAGCTATCCGGGAAACCGACGACGCGCTCAGCCTAGAGGTGGATGTGCCGCGCATCGTCCAAGCTGCCGAACAGCAGCTGGAAAAATTGAACGTCACCAAGCCTGTGGACGCCTCGATCGTTCTCAAAGACGGCCGTCCGGTGATCAATCCGTCGGTGGCTGGGCAAGGTTTCACCAGTACGGACCTAGAGAAAGCTTTGACCGCAGTGCTCGTCGACGGCCAGCCACGCGAAATCAACTTGGACATTTCAGCCAAGCAACCCGATTTCACCACCGAAGACGCTGAACGCCTGCAGATTCGCGAAGTCATTGGGGAATTCACTACGCACTTCCCGCCGTCGGAATATCGCAATGTCAATCTCGGACTGGCAGCTAAAGCGATCAATGGGACATTGATCAAACCAGGGGAGACCTTCAGCTTGGCTCAGGTCACTGGACCACGCAATGAGTCCACCGGCTATGTGCCAGGCGGGGTGCTGGTCGGTGACCGGATCGAATATGTCGTCGGCGGCGGAGTCTCGCAGTCTGCGACGACCACCTATAACGCGGCCTTCTTCGCCGGTATGACCGACATCGAACATCACCCGCACACGCAATATTTCAGTCAATATCCACCGGGCCGGGAAGCGACCGTCTACGAGGGCCAGTTGGATTTGAAGTTTCGCAATGACACCCCGTACGGGGTCTTGATGGAAGCCTATGTGCGTCCATCCGGGCCAGATTTCGGTTCGATCACGGTGCGAGTCTGGTCGACGCGTCACTACGACTCAGTGCAGGCGACCGAGCCGATCAAGTCGAATTTCACTACTGCACCAGCGCAGACCTCCAATCGGCCAGGCTGTGTCCCGCAGCAGGCTTCCCAAGGTTTCGACGTCAAATTCCAGCGGCTATTGACCAAGGCCGGCCACACGAAAGTCGAAGACTATGCCTGGACCTATCAGCCCATCCCACAGATCACCTGCACCGCTTGATCATTTCCGTCATCGTTGCGTCTGCGAACGGTCCGAGATCGAGCCCGCTAAGCCGAGCCTTAGCGGGTGGGCGCGCTAAGATTGGCGCAGTCTAGTTAGGAGAGCTGCCGAAATGACCTATGTCATCGCCTTGCCGTGCGTCGACGTCAAAGATCGCGCCTGCGTCGAGGAATGCCCGGTGGACTGCATTTACGAAGGCGAGCGCAGTCTCTACATTCACCCTGACGAATGCGTCGACTGCGGCGCCTGCGAGCCGGTGTGCCCCGTCGAAGCGATCTATTACGAGGACGATCTGCCTGAGAATATGGCCGACTGGACCGCGATCAATGCCAATTTCTTCGAGGGCATCGGGTCACCGGGCGGTGCTGCACGGCTCGGCCCGGTCGATAAGGACGAGCCCACCGTCGCCGCGTTGCCGCCGCAAGGCGAGTGAGCCCCGTCGATGAGTCCAGCACGCCGCGTCGCTGACAGGCTGCCCGACTTTCCCTGGGATTCGTTAGCGGCTGCGAAAGCCACCGCCAAGGCCCATCCAGCTGGCATCGTCGACCTGTCAGTGGGCACGCCAGTCGACCCCGTACCCGAATTCATCGCTGACGAGCTGCGTGCCGCTGCGCAACGCTGGGCTGGCTATCCGACCGTGTGGGGGACTGCGAGCTTGCGGTCGGCGATCTTGAGCTATCTGGCTGATCGCTGGCAGGCGAGCGGATTGGACGAACCAAATGTCTTGCCCGTGATGGGCTCAAAAGAGTTCGTCGCCGCGCTGCCCAGCCAACTCGGCTTGGGCGCAGATGACGTCGTCGTGATCCCCAAAGTCGCCTATCCGACCTATGAAGTGGGCGCGTTGTTGGCAGGCTGCCGAATCGTGCGCTGCGACGACCCGGCAGCGTTGAACGAAAGCCCCAGCTTGATTTGGCTCAACTATCCGGCAAATCCGCACGGTGCGATAGCCGACATTGAGCTGCTGCGCGCCTGGGTCGCGGTCGCCCGGCAGCATGACGCGGTCTTGGCCAGCGACGAATGCTATGGCGAATTCGGTTGGGACGCCGAACCGATTTCTGTGCTCGACCCGCGCGTACATGACGCAGATAGTAAAAACATCATCGCCATCCATTCGATGTCGAAGCGCTCAAATATGGCAGGTTATCGAGCCGCGTTCGCAGCCGGTTGCAAGGGTGTGCTCGGTGGGCTGCTGGAGCTGCGTAAACATGCCGGGGCGATGGTTCCCGGCCCAGTACAAGACGCCATGAGCGTGGCCCTTAGCGACCAGACTCACGTCGAAGCGCAGCGTGCTCGCTATCTGCGTCGCCGCGATATTTTACGGTCGGCGCTGGAGCAGGCCGGTTTCCGTATCGAGCATTCTGAGGGTTCGCTGTATCTGTGGGCGACCCGTGACGAGGACGGCCGCGACTCGGTTCAGTGGTTAGCCGATCGTGGCATCTTGGTCGCTCCCGGCGATTTCTACGGCAATGACTCGGCGCAATTCGTCCGGGTCGCGCTGACGGCCACCGACGAGCGTGTCGAGTCTGCTGCCGACCGCTTACGACAGTGAACTGTAGACGTCTGCAGTTGACTGAGCGTACGTACCAAAATGACTGTGCGTACGTACCAAAATGGCTAGTTGCGTCGAGAATTCGGGGACGAAGCATCACGGCCGCAAGGTGATTTCTACCACGCCGGCAGCCGGCAATGGTCGCGGCGTGGCCTGTTGATTGATCGGCTGCCAACTGGGCAGCTGATCGGTGCCGATGCGTAACTGGACATCACCGACAGCGATCTGTTCAATGCCAGCTGAGCGGCTGCGCAGCAACGAAAGCTGAGCGACCGCCCAAGCGGTGGTCTGATCTGGAGTGTTGACCACGATCCGGGTCGGTGCTGCGTCAATCGTGATTTGGGCGCCGTAGACCCGCTGCAAGAACTCGACCAGCGATTGCCCGTCAGCGGCCGGGCTCAAGCGATCGACGCAGCTCACCGCCGCGGAGCTATGGCCAGTCAGCGCGCTCGCCCAGGAACGGCCCTTTTGCTCATGTTGCCGATAGGCATGTGGAAAGCCGGAGCGCTGCACGGCTTGGGCCACGTCATTGATGTCACCGGTCTCCCAGCCAGGAATGGTGACCAGCACCTCGTAAAACTTGCCCGAGGAATACCAAGGATCCATGATCTGTTCGACGCTGCCCCAACCCTGGGAGGGACGCTGCTGAAATAGCCCCACTGAATCGCGGTCGCCGTAGTCGAGATTTCGGATATCGGATTCTTGATAGGCGGTCGTCAACGCGATTGATGCCGCTCGCGGTACGAGCCCGCGGCGGATCGATTCGCCTACGATGATTGACGCGTTGAGCGACTGCTCGTGGGTCAAGTAGGTGCTGAATCCGTCAACGTTCACCCGGCAGCCCTGCGCCGGCACTGGTGCCGGCGGCTCGGAATTTCGGGACGAAAACAGCGCGGCGAGCAGCGCCCACATCACGATCAGCAGCGAGATCGTGATGACGACGACCGCTGTAGCGTTCTTGCGCCGGGACTGCGACGAAGCGCCTGGATGGGCCATCGTCAGTTGGCGTGCAATTGCGCGTTCAGTTCGATGTTCTGGTCACCCCGTGGCTTGGCCAGCACCGTCCCTGACTGCGAATCGCGGATATACAAGATGTCGCTGTTGCCGCTCAATTCGCGGGCTTTGGCGACTTGCCCGTCGGGCAGCTGCACCTTGGTGCCCGCCGTCAAATACAGCCCTGCCTCGACGACGCAGTTGTCGCCCAGCGAAATGCCGATGCCAGATTCGGCGCCCAGCAGGCAGCCCTTGCCGATCGAAATCTGTTCCTTGCCGCCGCCCGACAGCGTGCCCATGATCGACGCGCCGCCGCCGATGTCTGAGCCATCGTCGACGATGACGCCTTGCGAGATGCGTCCTTCGACCATCGAGGCGCCCAGCGTGCCCGCATTGAAGTTGACGAAACCCTCATGCATGACTGTCGTGCCTGCCGCGAGATGCGCGCCCAGTCGGACGCGCGCGCCGTCAGCAACCCGCACCCCCGAGGGGATGACGTAATCAAGCATCCGGGGGAATTTGTCGACGCTGGTGACGACCAAACCACCATGCCGACCGCGCAGCGTGCCGCGGGCAGTTTCGAAACTCGCCACGTCACAAGGCCCGGCGGTGGTCCATACGACATTCGGCAGCACCGCGAAAATGTTGTCCAGGTTGATCGAACGCGGCCGGACCAGGCGGTGACTCAGCAGGTGCAGTCGCAGGTAGGCGTCAGCGACATCCTTAGGCGCGGCGTCCAAGTCGATTTCGACCTTGACGATCTCTTCGGTGACGCCACGAGTCTCGTCAAAATGTCTAGCCGCGCGCAGCACACCCGGAGGATTGTCGCCGCCTGACGCATCGCCCAGGTTCGGCTCGGGATACCAAACATCGAGGATCTGGTCGGAGTCGTGCACGCTGGCTAGGCCGAACCCCCAGGCGCGGCGGGGGTGGTCAACCTGGCTCGGGGCGGAAGCGTTCTCGGGAGCGTTCTCGGACTGCGTCATGACATCAAGCCTAGCTAGCTTGACTGACAGATCTGCCCAAAGGAATCTTGCGAGCAAATTGCACCGATCAGTCCAGGCGGCTGCTTGTGAGGCGACTAGCCTGGCATGCATGGCTGAGATGACGACCTTGCCCACCGACGATCTGACCGCGCTATTCCAGGCCATCGTCGACATCGAATCGGTGAGCCGCAACGAATGTGCGCTGGCGAACGCGGTCGAGGCGACCTTGCAAGGCTGTGCGCATTTAGAGATCCTGCGCGATGGCGACGCGATCATCGCCCGGACGAACCTGGCCCGCCCAGAACGGGTCATCATCGCCGGCCACCTGGATACCGTCCCGGTCGCCGGGAATCTGCCTTCGAAGCTCGTCGACGGCGTGTTGTTCGGACGGGGCACCGTTGACATGAAGGGCGGGGTGGCAGTCATGACGCAGCTAGCCGTCCAATTGGCCGCGCCTACCCGCGACATCACCTGGGTCTTCTATGACCGCGAAGAGATCGCGTCGGCAGAAAACGGTTTGGGTCGCTTGGCCGCCAACCATCCCGAATGGCTCGCCGGCGACCTAGCAATCTTGATGGAGCCGACCAGTGCCCAAGTCGAAGCCGGCTGCCAGGGCACGATCCGTGTCGACGTCACGACTCGCGGTTTAGCGGCGCACAGCGCGCGTGCTTGGATGGGCCACAACGCGATCCACGACATCGCCGAGGTGGTGCGCCGCGTCGTCGAATTTGATGCTGGTCCAGTTGACGTGGACGGCTTGACTTATCGCGAAGGGCTCAACGTCACGATGATCAACGGCGGCGTGGCAGGCAATGTCATTCCAGACGCTTGCGTCGCGCAAGTTAATTTCCGATTTGCGCCAGATAAATCCACCGAGCAAGCGGTCGCGATTTTGCGTGAACTGTTTGCTGGATTTGAGCAAGATTTCGTCGATATTTCGCCTGCTGCTCGTCCTGGCCTGAATATTTCTGCCACGCAAGATTTCATTAAAGCTGTCGGCGACGAGGTCAAAGTGGGGCCGAAATATGGTTGGACCGATGTCGCGCGTTTTTCGGCATTGGGCATTGCTGCGCTGAATTACGGACCTGGTGATGCGAACAAAGCGCACGCTGATGACGAATCTTGTCCGGTCGAACAGGTCGAATTGTGCGCAACCACTTTGCGTCGCTGGCTGACTGCGGCAGACTGAGGCGCGCCGAGAATTTTCACCCAGCACAGGAGAACGCATGACCCAGCGCATCCGGCCAGCCGGCATTCAGGTGACCCAAGGACCCGTCATTCGACGCGGTGAGCAGCGTCAAGAATCGACCACCGACGCTCGACTGCTCGCACCGCAAGGCCCCGACGCGTCCTGGGTGCATGCCGACCCGTGGCGAGTCATGCGTATTCAAGCGGAATTCGTCGAAGGCTTCGGCACCTTGGCTGAGCTCGGGCCGGCGATCTCAATTTTCGGATCGGCGCGCACCAAGCCCGGTCACGCCCACTATTCAGCGGCTGAAGAGCTGGCCCGTCGCTTAGGCGGCATGGGCTACACCGTCATCACCGGTGGTGGTCCGGGCCTCATGGAGGCTGCCAACAAGGGCGCCATTGAAGCGGCTGCGACTTCGGTCGGCCTAGGCATTGAGTTGCCTTTCGAATCTGAATTAAATGAATACGTCAATCTGGGCATTAATTTCCGTTATTTCTTTGCGCGGAAAGTCATGTTCCTCAAATATGCCCAGGGTTTCATCGTCATGCCTGGCGGATTTGGCACCCTTGACGAATTATTCGAAGCTTTGACATTGGTGCAGACCGGTAAGGTTGAGCATTTCCCGATCGTGCTTTTCGGCCACGAATACTGGGACGGGCTGGTCAATTGGTTGCACGATCGAGTCGTCGAGGCCGGCTATGTCTCACCGCAAGACATGGATCTATTCCACGTCACCGACAGCATCGATGACGCGATTCAGATCGTCACCACGCCGTTGCAGAGCGCTCCGCCGCAACAAGACGGCATGCCAACCGACGAAAGCTGACGCCACCGCAGCTAGCGACGCAAAGCTGCTTGGCGGACGACCTGCGCGGATCGTTGCGCTGCCGAACTTTGTGCGAAGATTAGCGGCGTGGGTTGGCTATTTGGAATCATCATCGTCTTGGTCATCGCGGCAGCCGCGTATGCCGGCAGCGGCAAGCTCGGTAGCATGCCCGAGCAGGTCGTCGATCGGCCAGGACCAGACCTACCCGACGGCGATCTCAATGCCCAAGATCTAGCTGACGTGCGTTTTGACGTCGTCAGCCGCGGCTATGACCCACAACAGGTCGAGGCAGTCTTGGATCGCCTAGCTGGGCAGCTGAGTGATGCTGAATCAAGCATGAATGCTTCGGGTGCTGCTGCGCTGACCCACGCCCAGGCGAACAACTCAGTCACCGGCGAACAAAGCGAGCTAACTGACAAGGTCAACCGTCCGGGGGCGCCAGAGTCACAACTCGAGAGCGAACCTGTGACCGAAGCATCCGATCAAGGCGAACTGTCAGCGACCTCGCTTGACACGCAGCTGCCCCTTGGTGACGAACCCCTAGTCGACGCAGAACTCACTGCACCGGCGGAAGCTGACGAAGACGACGATTTGCAGCTGACTTCGACGACCGAAATTGATGCCGCTGAGAGCTCGAATGGGATTGCTCGGAGAGCCGAGTAAAGCCGGGCTTGGCTGGCGGGGGATAATAGATGAGTAACCCGCGTCAGCAGACCACTGCAGCCGGCGCATCCGCTCGCAGAATTGAGGTAGCCATGGCAGCGATGAAGCCCCGCACCGGTGATGGACCGATGGAGGTCGTCAAGGAGGGCCGTGGCATCGTGATGCGCGTCCCCGTCGACGGCGGCGGTCGGCTGGTCGTCGAGATCAACGCTGATGAAGCCCGCGCCCTGCTCAAGTGCTTGCAGGACCTGCCCGGCCTGACTGACTAATTTCTTCACCGCGCTGACGAATTTCGACGCGTTAACTAATTTCACCGCGCCAACTAGTTGCACCGTTGGCTAGCAGCGTCGCGACGTTAGGGCGTGGGCCGAGTCTGCTCACATTCGCTGCATTTTGGACGCCTAATGTGCCCGCGCTGGAGCCCAGCAAGGCGACTGCACGTCAGCAAATGTCCTCGGCTCGTCATCAAACCGAGGACATTCGCTTTAGCTTTGCTCAGCCTTGCTTTGCTGAGTGGTGCCGCTGGGCAGCCTTGTAGACCTCGACGGTCTGCTCGGCGATCTTCGACCAGCTGAATTCGTCAATGCACCGCTGCCGTCCGGCGATGCCCATCTGACGAGCACGCTGACGATCGCGGGTCAACTCGTTTAGCTTGGCAGCGAATTCAGATTCGAAGTTCGCAATGAACTGCTCGTCGTCGGCCCGCTCCGGGTCATAGGACACCAGCAGACCCGTCTCGCCGTCGACGACGACCTCGGGGATGCCGCCGACCGCCGAAGCGACCACCGGAATCTCGCAGGCCATCGCCTCTAGGTTGACGATGCCCAGCGGCTCATAGATTGACGGGCATGCGAAGACCGTCGAATGACTGAGAGCTTGCCGCACAGCCTGCCGCGGCAGCATCTCTTGCACCCAAATGACCCCCGAACGCGTCTCATTGAGTTCGGCGAAAGCGTCGTTGAATTCTGCCGCGATCTCAGGGGTGTCCGGAGCGCCCGCTAGCAACAGCAGCTGGGTGTCAGGGTCGAGTTGCTGGGCGGCACGGACCAAGTGGATCAAGCCCTTTTGGCGGGTGATGCGTCCCACGAAGGTGACGATCGGACGGTCAAAATCCAGACCCAAATGGTCGATCAGATCAGTCGATTCGTCAGGCTGGAATTCTTCGGGATCAATGCCATTGCGGACGACGTGAATGCGCTCGCGTTCGACGAACGGATAGGCCTTCTGGATATTGGCGATCATCGCCTCGCTGACGGCGATGACGGCATCCGCGTTCTCGTAGGCAGTCTTTTCGATCCAGCTCGAGACGCGATAGCCGCCACCGAGCTGCTCGACTTTCCACGGACGGTCTGGCTCCAACGAGTGGGCCGTGACGACCGTCGGAATGTTTTGGAATTGACCAGCGATGATGCCCGCGAATTGGGCGTACCAGGTGTGGGAGTGAATGACGTCGACCTCGGGGATAGCCGCAGCCATTGCGACATCGGCGCCGAGGGTACGGATCGCGGCATTGGCGCCGTCGGGGTAATTCTCTAGGTGAGCCGTCGCGCCTTCGCGTGGCTCGCCCATCGCCTGGACGTCGACGAAATCGCACAGCTTGCGAAGTTCAGGCACCAATTGCCCGACGTGGACGCCAGCGCCGCCGTAAATGAATGGAGGATATTCGCGGGTAAGGATTGAAACGCGCATGCTTGATGGTTGCACATTTAATTTGTCCAGCCAATGACTTGCCAGCTACAAGATTTGGCCACAGTTTGATCTTGGAAGGTCTGTCTGGACGCGCTTTTGTTCGATACAGTCGGCACATGGCTACGCCCAAAGTTCTCTCTATCGTCCTCGCGGGAGGTGAGGGCAAGCGCTTGATGCCGCTCACCGCCGATCGTGCCAAGCCTGCCGTCCCCTTCGGCGGCACCTATCGGCTAATCGACTTCGTGCTGTCCAATATGGTCAATTCCGGCTACATGCATGTCGCCGTGTTGACCCAGTACAAGTCGCACTCGCTCGATCGACACATTTCGCAGACTTGGCGGATGTCGACGCTGCTCGGTAACTACATCACCTCAGTGCCAGCCCAGCAGCGCCGCGGGCCGCACTGGTATCAAGGCAGCGCAGACGCCATCTACCAGTCGATGAACCTGATCAACGACGAAGATCCTGACATCGTGGTCGTCTTCGGCGCGGACAACATTTATCGGATGGACGTCTCCCAGATGGTGCAGGCGCACATCGACTCTGGTCTGCCGGCGACCGTCGCCGCCTTGCGCGTGCCGCGCAGTGAAGCGCACGCGTTCGGCATCATTGACGCCAACAATGACGGCGTCATCGATCAATTCCTAGAAAAGCCAGCCGACCCGCCCGGGCTAGCCGACAGCCCAGACGAAAGCTTTGCTTCGATGGGTAACTATGTCTTCGACCGCAAGGCTTTCGTCGAGATGCTCGAAGCTGACGCTAAACACCCCGAATCGAAGCACGACATGGGCGGCAACATCATTCCGGCCTTCGTCGAAAAGCAACAGTGCGGGGTCTATGACTTCACTCGCAATGTCGTGCCCGGAGCAACCGAAAAAGACCTCAACTATTGGCGTGACGTAGGCACTATCGACGCCTACTTCGACGCCCACATGGACCTGGTCAAAGTCGACCCGGAGTTCAATCTGTACAACTCGCAGTGGCCGATCTGGACCCAACAGGTGCAGTCGCCTGGTGCGAAGTTCACCTTGCACGGCACCGCCGAGTCGTCCATCGTCACCAGCGGATGCATCATCTCCGGGGGCCACGTGAACCATTCAGTGCTTAGCCCTGGGGTGCGCGTCGAGAAGGGCTCAGAGCTCGACCGCTGCATCATCATGCACGGCGCTCAGATCGGCCGCGACGCCGAACTGCGCAATGTCATCTTGGATAAGCACGTGCGCGTCCACGATGGCGCCAAGATCGGGATCGATCGAGAGCATGACGAGGCGCGCGGCTTCACCGTGTCGGATGGCGGCATCACCGTTGTGACCAAGGGCACTGAGGTCACCCCATAACAGCGGGTTCAAATAGCAATGACTGACGGCCGGAGCAATCGTTCCGGCCGTCAGTTCGTCTGTTAGGGGATTGGTGTTGATCCGGGTCGGTCAGTTCTTGACGGCGACCGCCAGACCATTGCCCAGCGGAATCAGAGCTGGCGTGAACGCCGCACCCTCACCGTTCAGCACGGCGAGTGCTTCGCGGATGATCAAGGTCTCGTCTGAATCGTCATTGGGATCGGCGACCAGGTTGTGCCACAGCGCATCATTCAGCACGACGACGCCGCCAGGTCGCAGCAGCCGCTGGGCTGCGTCAATGTATTCGACATATTCGAGCTTGTCGCCGTTGATGAACACTAAGTCGTAGGCGCTGTCGCGCAGATTGCCCAGCACTTCCAATGCGACGCCAGTGATCAGCCGATAACGCTGACTGGGGATCTCGGCAGCCTTGAAAGCTTCCCGAGCGCTTTGCTGCCAATCGGACTCAGTATCGATGCTGGTGAGCACGCCGTCAGCGGCCATACCGGCGAATAACGCGAGTCCTGAGGTGCCCGTGCCAGTGCCGACCTCGACGACGGCCTTGGCGGCCAGCGCTTTAGCCAGCATCGTCAGCAGGCTGGCTGAACCAGTGCTCAGCGTCGGCGCTCCAGCACTGATCGCGTCATCACGTGCCGAACGGACCGCGTCGCTGATCGGCGCATAGTCTTCGGCGAAATCCAGCGAGCGAGGATTGATCGGCTGCTCGTCGAGGGTCGAGAAGATGTCTGAACTCACCTTTCAAGCCTAGCGCCGAGGGGTGTATTTGCGCTCGCTGCCTCGCTCCTCGACGTCGATGAACGCCCGTGGCGGCATTGGACGCGAGCGCGACGGTGGGCCATGGTGGGTGAGGAGCTGGTTGGCGAATTATCATGAGTTAGAACAATCGCTGTCCGTATCGCTGTTGCCTGGATGGCGCGATCAGTCGCAGCTTGGGAGGTCCAAATGAGGCAACTTGGCCGTTTGATGACCGCTATGGTCACGCCATTTGACGCTGACGGCGCCCTGGACGTCGCCCGTGCGCGTGAGCTTGCCGCCCGACTGGTCGATGAGCAACACAATGACGCGCTGGTCATCAACGGCACGACCGGCGAAGCCCCGACCACCACCGACGCCGAAAAACTCGAGTTGATTAAGGCTGTGGTCGACGAGGTGGGCGATCGGGCGCAAATCGTCGCAGGCGTCGGCACTTTCAACACCGCGCACAGCGTTGAGTTGGCCAAAGCTAGCGCCGAGGCAGGAGCCCAAGGGCTGCTGGTCGTCACGCCGTACTATTCGCTGCCGCCGCAAGACGCCATCGTCGCTCACTTCCGCAAGGTAGCCGACGCGACTGACTTGCCGGTGATGCTTTATGACATTCCACATCGCACTGGTCGTCCCATCGAGACCGAATCGCTGCTGAGGTTGGCTGAGCATCCGCGCATCGTCGGCGTCAAAGATGCCAAGAATGACATCGCTGCTTCTGCCTATGTGATGGCAAATAGCGACTTGCTGTATTGGTCGGGCGACGACGCGAAGCTGCTCGCGTTGCTGGCGGTGGGCGGCTATGGCCTGGTGGGCACGTCAACGCACTTCACTGGCGCCCGCACTGCGGAGCTGATCGAGGCGTTCTTGGCTGGCGATCAGCCGCGGGCGTTGCAGATCTTCCGCGAGCTACTGCCGGTCTACACCGGAGTCTTCGCGACGCAGGGAGTCATGCTCGTCAAGGCCGGGCTAGCCCATCAAGGTTTCCCGGTCGGTGGCGTACGCGAGCCGCTGCTAGACGCCAGCGACGAGCAGGCACGCGTCTTTGGCGCGATCTTGGACGCTGCGCGACTTTGAACCTAGCCCCGGAACCGACGCCGGCTGCTCGGGCGGCGATGGGCGACGGTGCAGCTGAGCGCTGATCGATAGCGCACTGGCTTGCTGGGGAACTTAGACGTTAGGGAACTCGGGTAACCTTGCGGGGTGGTCCCAATGGAGTTCTTCGGCATCGGCGCAGGGGAGTTCGTCGCGCTCGCTGTGCTGGCCGTCTTGTTCTTTGGACCCGACAAGCTGCCCGAGATTGGTCGGAAGGCTGGCCGCGTAGTCCGCTATTTGAAAAATATTGCCAATGACGCGACGACCACCATCAAATCCGAGTTGGGCCCGGAATATCAGGATCTGACTGTCGCAGATCTCAATCCCAAGGCTTTCTTGCAAAAGACGCTGCTGGCTGACGTCCAAGACGACCTGAAGGAGATCAAGTCAGATCTCGAGGGTGTCCGTAAAGATCTCGTCACGACCGGCGCTCAGGCGACGAGCGCCGCTAGCGCCGCCCGAGATGCGTTAAACAGCGAACTCAGTTCAGCCCAAGACGCTGCTAAGACCAGTCAACTAGCTGGCGTCAGCGCAGCGATCGATCGGGTCGAAGAGAAGCTGGAGCAGGCTAGCGCCTTGGACGATCACCGCGTCCGCTTCGATCCCGAGGCCACCTAGTAGCGACAAGATCCCCAGCAGTTTCGGGCGCCCGATTCGCGTCCGAATGATTAACCCTGCTTGGCGCGTGGCGGGCCATCAGTATCCTGACGGCCCGCCTGACCATTAGTTGACGCCCAGATGCAGCGGCTGGCCGATCAAGGACTTACGGGTCGCGGTGATCTTGTCGGCAATCTGCGTCAAGCTCTGTGCCGCAGGACGTTCCGGGGCGGCGACGACGATCGGCAGTCCGCGTTCACCGCCGAGGGCGACCAATTCGTCCATCGGGATTTGACCGAGCAGCGGAATGTCGCGGCCTTGGCGTTCGCTCAGTTCGTCAGCGACCATCTCACCGCCGCCCGAACCGAATAGCTGGATTTGGTGGGTCTGATCGCAGTGCGGGCAGGTCGTCTCAAACCAGCTCATGTTTTCTACGACACCCAGCACTTGCTGGTTCATCATGGCGGCCATGCTGCCTGCGCGCTCGGAAACCTCGGCCACCGAACCTTGCGGCGTGGTCACGACCAGGATTTCGCTGCCGGGCAGTTTCTGACCGATGCTCATCGGCACATCGCCAGTGCCCGGCGGCAGGTCGATCAGGAAATAGTCCAGGTCGCCCCAGTAGACGTCGCTCAAGAATTGCGTCAATGCGCGGTCCAAGATCGGGCCACGCCAGGCGATCACCTGATCTCGGGATTGCTTGAGCATGCCCATTGAGATGACGCGAACTTCGGCGACTGGTCCGTCAGCGAATTCGTAGCGCACCGGGACGGGCATGATCATGCCGTCGACGACTGTCGGCTGCTGATCTTCCAAGCCCAACAGATCCGGCACGGAGTGGCCGTAAATGTCGGCATCCAGCAGCCCGACGCTGTGGCCGAGTTTGGCCAAGGCGAGGGCTAGATTGACCGTCACCGAAGACTTGCCGACGCCACCCTTGCCGGAGGCCACAGCAATGACACGAGTCAAATTGCCAGGTTGAGCGAAGGGAATGACAGCCTCGGGCTGGTCGCCGCGCAGTTGATTTGTCAGGGCGTTGCGTTGTTCGTCATTCATTGCGCCCATGGTCAGTTTGACGTCCTTGACACCCGGCACCTGCAATAGGGCGGCGGTGACATCATTGTTGATGGTGTCGCGCATCGGGCAACCAGGCACGGTCAGCAAGACCGTCAGCGAGACGACGCCGTCGTCGCTGATCTGGACGTCATGGACCATGCCCAATTCAGTGATCGGACGATTGATTTCAGGGTCATTGACGCCCGCCAGCGCCGACCAAATCTGCTCTTCAAGGCTTTGATTCACGTCCACTAATCTAGCTGGCCTATTGAAACGGGTGTCAGCGGCACTGACGGCGCTGATCGTGCTGCGCCTGTTCTGGCTTGCTGGCAGATCCCTGATTCGTCGACAGCGAACGAAATAGCGCAATTGTTGGCTGTTTTCCTATTATGGACATTAATTGTGACATGAATATGACTTATCTGAATAGGTGAATTAAATGGCTATGAATACCTCGCAAGGTAATTTTTCGCCCCGGCAAAATTTGACTGCACCGTTTAAGTTGCAGCGTCCCGTTTCAATCGCGATTTATGACGCATATGCCGACGCGCAAAAGGCCGTCGACTATTTGTCGGATCAGAAATTCCCGGTCGAAAAGCTGGAGATCGTCGGCACTGATCTGAAATCCGTCGAAAGCGTCACCGGACGGCTCACCTGGGGCAAGGTCATCGGCTCTGCGCTGATCAATGCCGTGCTGTGGGCGGTCGGTTTCGCGCTGCTCATGATGATCTTGTTTGGCGGCGGCTTCTTCTGGAACTCAATGCTTTGGGGATTGCTCTTCTTCGCGATCATCAATTGCCTGACCGCAGCGATGATCTATGGCGCTACCCGGGGCGAACGTGACTTCATGTCGACTTCACGGATCGTCGCGACGCATTACGAGATTCTCGGTGAGGCAGACGTCGCCGATCAGGCACGTGCCATCATGTCTGGCGGAGCCGCTACGAGCGGCGCCACGCAGCCCGCAACCGCCCCGCACGCAGCACCCACTGAACTGTGATACCTACAAAACAGTGATTTCTACAAAACAGTGATTTCTACAAAACAGTGATTTCTACAAAACAGGATTTCTGCATAAGTTTGATTGATTCACTCGGCTAGCGCGCGAGCAACAGAAAACTGAAAAGAAAATGCCACGGCAATTAAACGCCGTGGCATTTTCTTCAGCTGGCTAGCGAATTAACCAAGCAATTTAGCCATCCAGGCCTCGATCTCGTCAGGATCTCGCGGCAACTGATCAGACAGGATTTCTGGTGCGCCGTCAGTGATGGCGATGTCGTCTTCGATCCGCACCCCGATGCCACGCAGTTCCTCAGGCACCAACAGATCGGTGGACTTGAAATAAAGGCCAGGTTCGACGGTGATCACCATGCCCGGCTGCAGTTCGCCGTCGCGATAAATCTCGCGGCGGGCTTGGGCGCAGTCGTGCACGTCCAAACCGAGGTGATGGCTGGTGCCGTGCACCATCCAACGGCGGTGCTGGCCACCCTCGGGAGATAGCGATTCTTCGGCGCTGACCGGCAGAATGCCCCACTGCTCTAGGTAGCCTGCCAAGACCTCGATGGCGGCCTTGTGCACGTCAGAGAATTTGTTGCCGGCGCGGGCGGCGTCCATGCCGGCCTGCTGGGCCGCCAGGACTGCTTCGTAGACCTTGCGCTGGGCCGGGGTGAATTTGCCATTGATCGGCAGCGTGCGAGTGACGTCAGCAGTGAACAACGAATCCAGCTCGACACCTGCGTCCATCAACAGCAGTTCACCGTCACGCACTTCGCCGTCATTGCGAATCCAGTGCAGGGTGTTCGCGTGATCGCCGGCCGCTGCGATGGTGTCATAGCCGACGGCATTGCCACGATGCCGGGCGTGCAGGCCGAAAATGCCTTCCACCCAGCGCTCGCCACGGCCATTGGCGACGGCATTAGGCAATTCGCGCACGACAGCGTCGAAACCTACCGCAGTCGCTTCGCAAGCTTGACGCATCTGGTCGAGCTCAAATTCGTCCTTGATCAAACGGAGTTCAGACAGCACCGTGGCGAATTGCTTGTCGCCTTCCTCGTTACGTCCACGCCAACTGTCGATCTTGTCAGCCAACGCTGGGTCAGTAGCGCGCAGGATGCGCGTCGGGGTGCTCTGTGCGCTGCGCTGCAAAGCCATCTCGAGTTCGTCGATGTTTGCGGTTTTGATTTGACCGAAGGCAGCCATCTCCTCGAGTGATTCGCGCTGTCCGACCCACATTTCGCCGTATTGCGGATCGGCGTAAAACTCTGGATGCTCGCGAGGCACGCGAGGATGGAAATACAGAATGGCCTCATGACCGCCGGCAGCTGGTTCCATGACCAGCACCGCGCCAGGTTCCTTATCGGTGCCCAATCCCGTCAACCAGGTGAAAGCGGTATCTGGGCGGAAACGATACGAGCAATCGTTGTTGCGCACCTTGTAGCCACCGGCGGGGATTACCAGACGTTCGCCCGGGAATTTCTTCGACAACTGGGCACGGTGGTTGACAGCCGCCGCGGCACCGGCGGAGGGTGCCGGTGGGGTGGCGTCATAGGGCTGCCAGTCTTTACCGATGAAGGCTACGAAAGCCTCCGAGAATGGCGTCTGCCGGTTTTGCACTTTTTGGGTAGCTTCGCTCATATCCGCCTCGACTTAGATGTTGTCTAGCCATGCTACTTCGTCTGTCGCCACAGTTGGCCGGCCGATAGCTGGACGTTCGACCGTGCCAGTGACGGCGAGCAGCGATTGCCAGCTAACAGTCGATGCGCGGCAGGATGGGACACATGTGGATTTCCGAGGCGCTGCGTCAACCACCCAAGGGTGGCTGGACGATGACGATCGCCGCCTGGCTGAGAACAATCTGCCTGGCACTGGCAGCGGTGATGACCGGCGCCGGATTAGACGCGACGATCAACACTGCCTGGTCGAGTCCCGCGTGGCCATCTTGGATCATGGCAGGCTGTCTGGTCGTCATGGCGGCTTCGGCGGGTGCGGTCGCTGAAGGGCTGCTGGGCATCGTCCAAGGACGCGAGGAGCGTTCGTGGCGCGCTCGATTGATGAAGGCATTTCTAGCCGATCGGCTGCAGCTGCCGGACGGACTCAGCGGCCAGCCAGCTAGCGCTCAGCAAGTTCGACACTCACTGGTCGAAGCCGCTGCTGCCGAAAGCGAACGGCCCGCTTCGGTGCCTGCGGGGCGTCCTAGTCAGCCAGGTGAGCGCTCAGTCGCCCATTCGGGAGGTCGCCATGGGGGCCAGGGGGGAGGTCATCCGGGTGGTCAGCCAGGCAAGGCCGTCACTGTCGACGGTTTGATGTTGGACGCCGCGACCGAGGGTGTCGAAAAGACCGCCTTCTATCGCGCAATGTTCTTATCGCCGACCTTGGCTTCGTTCACCGCGCCGATTTTGGTCTTGGTCATCTGGATCGTGCTGATCGATGCGATCTCCGGGCTGATTGTGGTGCCATTTGTAGCCTTGGTTCCGTTGCTGATCAGCGTCGTCGGCAAGTGGTTGCGTCGCTCTACGAACGAATATCGTCGCAAACAAGCCCAGACTTCTAGCAGCTATCTAGAAATGATCGACGGCTTGGGCACGTTGACCGTCTTGGATGCAGTGCAGCGCGCCCGTGATGAATTCGCCCGTGCAGCGCGTGATGTCGCCGCGACGATCACCAAACTGCTGAGCAGAAATCAGGCGACGATCGTCGTCAATGATCTGGTCTTTGGGCTGATCATGACCGGCAGCGCCGTCGCGCTCATCTCGTGGCGGTTCGCCAATGGCGCGATGACTACGGGGAACGCCTTCGCTGCGCTGTTAATGACGGTGCTGCTAGCTGAGCCAATTGACCGGCTTGGTCGCAATTTCTATGTCGGTCTGGGCGGCCGGGCGCGCCGTGATGGACTAGAGGAATTGTTGACCCAAGAAGGCGAGGTTGAATTCCAGCAGGCAACGTCTGCGAGCAGTGCGCCTGCTGTGCAGTTACAGGACGTCGCTGTCACGAAGGCGGGCAAGCCCATCTTGGGTGACATCAATCTAGAAATTCCGGCGGGCAGTCACGTGGCGATCGTCGGCCCGACCGGGGTGGGCAAGACGACTCTGCTGCGCGTCATCAGCGGCTTGGAAGAGCCCACCGGGAGCGTGCTCGTTGATGGCAGGGAAACCCCGGCGGCCGAGCGGCGGGCAATCAGCACTACGTTGTCGCAGCGTGCCGGCATTCTATCGACGACGATCGCAGACAACCTGCGCATCGCAGCTCCTGACGCGAGTCGCGAAGAGTTGGCGGCTGCCTGCCAGCGCGCCCATCTTGATCTTTCGGTTTTCCCTGACGGCCTGGACACCTGCGTCGGGGAGCAGGGTGCGCTGCTGTCGGGAGGTCAACGGCGCCGCATTGCGCTGGCTCGCACCTTGCTGCGTGATCGTCAGCTGCTCATCTTGGACGAGCCGACTGCAGACTTGGATCGACGCACTGAAGCGCTGGTGCGAGACACTATCCAGGAGTTGACGCGGGGCCGGACCGTCGTGCACGTCGCTCATCGGCTGAGCATGATCGGAGGCGCTGATTTGGTCGTCGTCTTGCGTGATGGGCGAATCGTTGACGTCGGCACGCCTGCTGAGCTCGCGCAGCGGCCTGGTTTCGTCCGTGACTCGTTGGCTGCCGAGGGGGCACGGGCATGAGCACCCAATTGACGCAAGCCGCTGGCCAGCCAACACGCCAGGCAGCCGCTGACGACCACCCGAAACTCACGACGGCGGGCAATGTGCGCTGGTTGCTAACTTTTGCCGGCTCAGCAACGCGAACCCTGCTCGGTTCGATCCTCTCGCGCATCATCGCGACCAGCTGCACCGCGGCCGCGCTCGCGTTGCCCGCGTGGGCGATCGGCGTCATGACGGTACGCCTGGCTGGTGGTGAGTCGATCGGGGCTGGCTTCGTCGTTGGAGTCATCGTTGCCTTTGCGCTGCTCAGCGTCGTCAAAGCGGTCGCCCGTTACATCGAGCAATTGTTGGGGCACACCGCAGCCTTCCGCTTGCTGGCTGAGCTGCGGATTTGGATCATTGATCGGCTGATACCGCAGGCCCCAGCGGTAACTGACGGCGTCGGGGTAGCGCGGTTACAGACGGTCGCGGTGCGCGACGTGGACCGCATTGAGGTCTTCTTCGCCCACACCATCGCCCCCACTATCACAGCGGTGCTGATACCTTCGGCTGCGGTCGTCATCGCTTGGACGACGGCAGGCTGGCAGGTCGGCGTCACCTTGGCGGTGGTCTTGCTGCTGGGGGCGTTGATTCCGATGCTGGGTGCTCGCGCAGGCGTCCAGCGCGCCAAAGAGCTGTCGGCGGTTCGTGCTGATATCGGTCAACAGGTCGCTGACAGCGTTCGCTTGCGAGACGAAATCTGGGCCAACCAGGCCGAAGAGCTTCGGCTGCAACAGCTCGAAGGGCATGATTTGCGGCTCGCTGAGTTACTGGCAGCGGGTGGTCGAAGCGCGGGTCTTCGTCATGGGTTGAGCCAAGTGCGCGTTTGGGCTGGCACCTTGGCGGTCTTGGCAGTCGGGCTGAAGTTCAATGTGGCTGTTGACTTGACGGGTCTGCCGTGGGTGCTGGTCGCTGCTTGCTTCGTGCCCGGCACGATCGCGGTCTTGGAGACGATCGAGAGGCTAGCGACGTCGCTGCCAGCGGGCCTAGAAGCTACTAGACGAATCCGAGAGCTGGCCGCCGGCGAACCAGCCGTGCGCGAACCGCTCCAAGCCGCCCAACCCGAGCCTAGATTGGCGGCCAGCGCCACGCTGCAGAGTGTTGACTTCAGCTATCGGGGACGCCCCGGTCGAGTCTTAAGCGGGGTGAATCTCGAGGTGCCCGCCGGCAGTTTCGTGGGCATCGTAGGGGCGACGGGTTCGGGCAAATCGACCGTCGCGCGGCTCTTGCAACGCCACGTCGACCCGGATGTGGGTAGCGTGCACATCGCCGGCGTGGATGTCCGGGAACTTGGCTCGGCTCAGGTGCATGAGCTGGTGGCGCTGGCCGATCAAGAACCGTTCATCGCCAGCGGCACCGTCGCGGATAATCTGCGGCTGGCTGACCCGAACGCCGACGAGCAGACCCTGCGGTGGGCAGCTCAAGTGGCGCAACTGGACGTGCCCATGACGCGGCCCCTGCGGCATCGCGCGGATAGCCTCAGCGGGGGTCAGCGGCAGCGCCTTGCCCTGGCTCGCACTCTGCTGCGCGCCCGTGACCCGCAAAGCGGTGAGTTGCGTGGGATCCTCGTCCTTGACGAGGCCACGAGCCACCAAGATCCGCTCACTCAACAGCGCATCTTGGCGAACCTGCGCGAGCTGGACGCGACGATCGTCATGATTGCTCACCGGTTGGACGTATTGCGGGACGCCGACAGGATTTACGTGCTAGAAGACGGCGAAGTCGCTGAATTAGGCACTTGGGACGAGCTGACGAGTCGAGACGGAGCTTTCATGGCGCTACTGAACGCTTGATAGCCTGGGATCACTTGCTTGAAGTTGAACTTGCTCGCCACTTGAGGGTGATTCGCATGCGCGGTTTTAGATGGCAGCGGCTAGGTGGACTATTGCTAGCAGTCGCATTGGTCTTCGATGTGGCTTGGTTTAGCGGGTTACATAAGGTCAACCAAGCACAGGCTGACGATGCAGTCGTAGCGGCAGTGCAACGAGGCATCGACCATGCGGCTGCGCGCGGGGTTTCCCAGAGCGTCTTCGTGCTCGATCGGACCACCGGTCAAGTTATTGCTGTGGGCGGTGATACGTGGCGTCCGGTGCGGACGCGGTCGCTGACCAAAGTGCCAATTGCGGCCTACTGGTTGTTAAGAGGCGGGGGTTCGCCGAACGCTGCTCCCTGCGACATGTGGCGAATGATCACAGAATCTCTCAACGAAGCGGCGCATCAATGTTTCACTCCCGACGTGGTCCCGACCATCACAGCACGTTATGGCTTGGCTTCAACCAACGCAGTGCCTGGCCAGCCGTATAACTGGGCAGATGTGACGATCACAGCACAAGATGCGGCCTACATGGTTTGGCACATGCTGCGCGATCCTGCTGTCGCCCCTTGGTTAGACAGTGCAATGCGCAACAATGCCCAGGATTTTGGCTTCGCCGCTATCCCAGGAGCCGGCAGCAAGCAGGGCTGGGGGAACTTCGGAATCGGTGAGGTGCATTCGGTCGGCTACACCGATGCCGTAGTAGCGGCTGTGCTGCAGACTGCTCCGTCAGCAAATTATGGCTCGATGTTCGACACCGCGACCTATACAGCACGAGAAATTCATCAGGCTAGCTACCAGGCCGGCGGCATTGGGCAACATTTTTATAGCATCGGGGCGCGCGCGATCATCGGCGATCCGAATGGTCCAGAACTTTGTGGTCTCGCTGACGGTGGATGTTGGCGTTCCTATCAGCGCGGCCGGATTTATTGGTCGCCAAATACTGGTCCGCGTTATATGACCGGCGAGATCATGAACCGGTGGGGTCTTAGTGGTAGTGAGTGGGGCACCTTGGGTTATCCGGTGACAGACCCGCAGTGTGATTGGCGAGGTTGTCGTCAACAGTTCGTCCGTGGACACATATTCGCAACCGAACAGTACGGTGCATTCGTCGTCGCCAATGGAATCGGCTGGAATTACTTGTTCAACGGCGCGAACAGTATGTTCGGCTATCCAGTCAGTGACGAATTCACCAGCGAAGACGGATGGGCCAAACAGTATTTCGAATCGGGACGGATTTTCTGGCATCCCACGATGGGTGTGCGGATCGCCAATGGCGGAATTGGCGCAGGATACGTGCAGGCTGGCGGGGAGCAGGCGATGGGATATCCGACGTCCGGCGAGACATGCGATCAAAACGGTTGCGTCCAGCATTTTGAGCGTGGCCGGATCACCTGGGATAGCCGCGGACCACAGGTGCATCTAGATTCAGCCACCCCAGCGCCTACCGCAGCCGCGGCAGAACCACCGTCGGACGAAAACGCTGCCGAGCATGAAACGACGACTACCGAGGTGGAATCGGGCGCGCCGCTCGACCAGCCGCAACCAGCGGACACATCAAGCGCACCCATTCCCGAGGCGAATGGCACGCCGATAGCTGATGAGAACGCAACGCCGACAGCTGCCGTGACCGCAACGCCTGAAGCCTTGGCAACAAGCGCCCAGCCGGCAATTCAAACCGCGTCGGGCACGCCGGCTGCGACCACTAGCGCTGCCGGAGAGCGTTGACTAGCTGAGTTACTCGCTTGCGTTGATCTTCCCTTGCAGGGGCAGGCGATCGTTGACAGCTTCATTGGGTCGTGCTGAGCTTTTCGCATGTCGCATCATGGCGCTCAGCCGGCTGGGCCAGACTTTGCTCGTGCGGACGGAAATGGCCGAAATCCCTCTTTTAGCCATCAGCTAGGCGGCGGCCCACAATTTGGCCAACTAGGCTACCCGGGTGCACCCAATAGTCAGATGGCTGCAGGTTTTGGGCCTGCCACGGGACAAGACAGCATCAGGGCGGCGCACGGGAGATTTCATCCCGCGAAGCGGTCGAATGTGTCCAAAGCTGGTGGCTGCCTGACCGGAATTGGGATCGTCGCGCTAGGCCTGGCACTGCTCATCGGATTGGGTGTGGCCGTCTATTTCTATACGCTTCGCGACGTCACCAAAGCGGAGACGGTGGAGCAGAAATGGGCAAAGATCCAGCAACATGCCCCATCGGAGACCATCCTGGACGCGTCCTATGACGCTTATCCGGGCGACGCAGAGCAAGGCAGGGGAACGCTGCGCGTCAGTTTTCTGGTGGATGGTCAAAAAGTCACTCTCAGCCCGCTGGATATGACCGGGCAGCATCCAAAAAAATTGGATAACGAATGGAATGTCGGCGGCACAGCAAGCCAAGTGCGGATGGAAGACTTCTTGCACGCCATCCAGAATGAAGCGAATAAATGCAATGAGTACGAGACAATGCACGCCGATCTTTACGCCCGCGATGGTGGCAACTCGATAATTCAGATCGTCTGCACAGACCGTGCACGGGAGGAAAATAAGCACACCACGACATATCTTGACGTCAACGGCGAACAAATTGACGCCAAGGACAGCTCTTGGGAATCTGCGGTCAACACCGTGTTCAAGATGGCAGAGATTTCTTTTCCCGATGAGGTCTTCGGTTTAAGTAAGTTGCGTCCGGCTACTTGGCATGGCGAAGAAATGCGGATCGTAGGTCCGAAAGTGGGGGAGTGCAGACGAGGTGAAACTCTTCAGCTGCCTAGCATGCAATTCGAATTGAAGGGTTGCTTGGTGGCCAGTGGATTTGACGAAGCATTTTCGTTATCTGAGCTTGATCCGCAAACCGTCATTGACCGTTGGGCTGCAATGGCAGAATCCAATAGCGTGCACTTTGACGAAAGCGAAGCAGTCGTCAAGAAATCTAATGGCGAATTCATCTTTGGTTTGATGTGGGGAAAATTAAACCCGAATACCGAAGAATACGAACATCACTTGTGGATCGATCAAAGCGGCAAAGTCTTTAGTCAAAAATGATCAGCCCAGGTCACGGTAGCGTTGACAGCGACCAAACCAGGTGTTGAGCTTGACTCATGTCAGCTTCGGGCGGTCAGTTTCCACCTTTTCCAGGCAACCAGCATTCACGCGGGCCACAGCCGAGCACCTGGCAAGGCCAGACGCCTCCAGGCCCGCCCCAGCCCCGATATCAGCCCGTCGGATCGGACGGCGGGTTCGGGAATTCAGGGCACTTCAATATTGCAGAACAGCGTGATTCCGGCTCCGCTAAGCCGCGTCGGAACGTCGCTGGTGTACTGATCGCACTATTAGCCGTGCTAGTGGCTGTGGTCGCTGTTGGAGCGTTTCTCGTCAACGAAAGGTCAAAGACTCCACCGTTGGAGAAGCAGTGGATAAAGATTCAGAAAGCAGCTCCATCTGATCAAATAATTGCCGCGTTCTTCATGGAAACCAAATATGAGAAACGAAGTGAAGCTAGCTTGACTGTCACCTACCTGGTTGACGGAAAAAGAGTAGACATCAAAGGCTTCAACGGCGAGCTGCAAAAACCAAAAGAATTGCGTGGCGACGATATTGCCGGGCCAGCCGATAAAGTTGATGTCCAAAGATTCATCGACGCGCTGCAACGTCCAGAAAATCAATGCCCTGACGAGCGTCAATTACATGGTTGGATGTCTGCTAGGGAACAGGGTTCAGTATTTAGGCTGGGCTGCGATAAGACCGGTACCACCGACCGTCCCTATGACATCAACCTGGTCGATATCGGTGGCTATCAACTTCAGCGTAATCCGGGCGTCGACGCGGCAATTGACGGGCTATTGGAGCTAGCAAAGATTAGCTTTCCTGACGAGGTCACGGGGCTTCGATGGATGCCTAGAAGTGACGTGAGCTGGAGTATCGATCATGTGTCGATCATCGGTCCGAAAATAGGTAATCTGCAGCGCGTTGAAACGATCTTCATCGACGAAATGAAAGTCGCTGACCAAACTATGCTGGATAAGTCGGCATATGACGAACCATTCAAAATGAGTGATCTGGATATCGATAAGGCCAAAGCGACCTGGAACTATCTGGCAGACCTGAAAAGCATTCCATTAGCCACCTCGAGAGCAGTGGTCTATAAGCATGAGGGTCAAATGGTTTACGGACTGCTGTGGGGCAAGGAGAATCCCACGACCGGCGAGATGCAACACCAGATCTGGGTTGATGGGGAGGGCAACGTCATCGTCGAGAACTGAATCGCGAGGAAGATTTTCTGACGTCGTGAGCGCAGCTGACAGGGCAAAAGTTTGGCTACGGTCCACGACTAATCGATCTATTTCTAAACCACTCAGCTAAGCCCACTAGGCTGGAAAGATGCAGGCCGACCCGAACGCCCAACGCGTCCTACTAGACATCGCCAAGCTGGATCAGCGCGCAGCCAAGCTCAAGCATGACGTCCAAGCGCTGCCGCAGATCGCCGAGCTAGCCGGGCTCTCCAAACAGCGCAATCAGCTGCTCGAGCGGCTCGTCGAAGCTGAGACGAAGGTGGGTGACGCGCAGCTCGTCGTCGATCAGATCCAAGAAGATCTAGACACCGCGACTGCTAGGCGCGATCGTAACCAGAAGACCATTGACGAAGGATCGGTCGCGGCGAAGACGCTCAACTCTCTGGTCGAAGAGACTGAACATCTAAAGGGCAGGATCGCCAAGCTGGAGGACTCTCAGTTGGAGGCGATGGACGTCCTCGAGCAGCTGACTGGCGTCCAGGACGGTCTGACAGCTAATCGCGTCGAACTGGAGGCGAAGATGCGGGAGCTGGTCGCTGAGCGCGATGCGTCTGCGGAGGAACTGAAGAGCGAGTACCAGCAGGTGCAAGCTGATCGTTCCCAACTGACCCGCAAGCTGCCAGCTGACCTCGTCCAGCTCTACGACAAGATCGCTGAGCGCGCCGGGACCTCAGGTGCTGCGGAATTGCGGGCGGGACGCTGCGGGGGCTGCGGCATGCACTTGGATGCAGCCGGGCTGCAAAGCCATCGAGATGCTAAACCCACTGAGGTGCTGCGCTGCGAAGATTGCGGACGGATCCTGGTTCGCACTAGCGAATCTGGCTTGTGAGCAAGCTCCTGGTTCGTCAGTGTCCGTCGAGTGCTCAATAACGCACGTAGTTGTCGTGGGCTAGGTCGTCGCCACAGCTCACCATGCCACGCGACATTGTCGATGATCCGCAGGGCCGCATCTACAGCGAGAGCGGGCTTTGTCTACTGATCAATGACATCTTCGAAGCATCGGTTATGCGTCCTGCCAGCATTCGGGACGCCGGCTGTGCGCCGCTAGAATCAGATCGACGAGTCGGCCGGGTGATCGCGGCGCGAGCTGAGGAAAGTCCGGACTCCATAGGGCGAGGTGGTGGGTAACACCCACCCAGGGCGACCTGCGGGAAAGTGCCACAGAAAGCAAACCACCCGTCAACCGCGTCAACTGACGACAGGGACGGGCCAGGGTGAAAGGGCGCGTGTAAGAGACCACCGCAGCGTCGGTGACGACGCTGGCAGGGCAAACCCCACCTGGAGCAAGACCAAGAAGGCCTGGCGGCGCTTTGCTGCCGGCGGGCCGCGACGATGTTTGAAGGCTGCCCGCCTGAGTCGTCGGGTAGGTCGCACGTCTGCGTCCTAAGGCGCAGGGGGAGGACGTCGGCGACGGCGTTCACAGATGGATGATCACCAGGAGAAATCCCACAGAATCCGGCTTATAGGCCGACTCGTCGTATTTTTCGGAAAACTGGATTAGCCGCGGGCTCGATCAGCCGGTCTGGCCGAATAGCCAGCCGACCCCGAAGGTGATCGCGAGCGCTAACGAGCCGCCAATCAACAACCGCACCACAGCACGTCCAACCGGAGTGCCAGCGAGTTTTGCTGATGTCGCGCCTGTCAAGGCAAGCGCAAGCAACGTCACTGCGAAGATCAGCGGAACCCGTGCCTCAGCAGGGGTCAGCGTCGCCGCGAGCATCGGCAAGATCGCGCCAGCAAAGAATGACAAGAAAGATGCGATCGCCGCCGACCACGGGTTGACGGTGTCCTCCTCACAGACACCATGGACACGCTCGGTGTCACGCTGTGAAGAGACCGAAACATATTCGCCGAGCGCCATCGACACTGCGCCGCCGACCACAGCAGCCAGCCCCGCCATGATGATCGCGTGGCGGTTGGTGGTCGCGCCGGCAACACCGACGAGCACCGCCGCCGTCGACACGATGCCGTCATTGGCTCCCAAGACCGCAGCGCGCAGCCGGTTCACCTTCTCGCCGAGGTGCGCGTCGAAAAGATCCATGCGCTCTTGGTCTGCGATGGCCGTCATCGCGGGAGTCGTGAACTGTTCGCGGGCATCAGGCGCGATGGCCTCTTCGGTGCTGCTCATAGCTCCACCATGACGTGGAAAATTTGACATCGCAAGCAAGTTTGTGCTCGCTTACTGAGTCTTACCTTCGCTGCTCGTTAGGTTTCCGAGTGGTTCGATAAAGCTCGAATAAATCAGGATCGTCCATCGCCAAATAGACCAATCCGCAGTCCTGCGGGCCGGTAGCGCCAGGCTGACACAGCGAACATTTATCGGCGGGTCGCAACGGACATTTCGGTTCGACGTGTCGCTTCGTCCGCGGCATGCGCGACGCACCATCGGCTAGCGGCGAATTCGCTGAGGTCATCAGTGAATCGCCGACAGGTCAATCAATGACGGATCACCGCCGGCGATCGGCTCCCCGGAGCTGGGCAGCGTCAAGATTTCGTATCCGTCAGCAGTGACGACGATCGTCTGCTCGAACTGCGCGACGCGCGATTTGTCTTGCGTTACGACCGTCCAGCCGTCGTCCCACTGCTCGCTAGCAGCGCTGCCGATAGTCAGCATCGGCTCGACGGTGAAGGTCATTCCAGGACGGATGATGCCGGTCTGGAACATCGAGTCGTAATGCAGCACGATCAACCCAGAGTGGAAGGCAGTGTGTACACCGTGGCCGGTGTACTCGCGCACTGATTCGTAGCCAAAACGGCTCGCATAGGCTTCGATGACTTTGCCGATGACGTTGAACTGCCGGCCGGGCTTAACCGCTTTGATGCCCCGATAGGTCGCCTCGCGAGTGCGCTCACACAGCAATCGAGACTCTTCGTCGACCTCACCGACGAAGAAGGTCGCGCAATTGTCGCCATGCACACCGTCCTTGTAGGCGGTGACGTCAATGCTGATCAGGTCGCCGTCCACCAATTCGCGGGCGTCGGGGATGCCATGGCAAATGACCTCATTTACCGAGGTGCAAATCGATTTCGGGAAGCCCATGTAATCCAGCGACGAGGGATAGGCGCCATGATCACACATGAATTCGTGCGCGACCCGATCTAGCTGATCTGTGGTGACCCCAGGCCGAATTTCTGCCGCCGCGACGAGGATGGCGTCGGCGGCGATGCGGCCAGCTTCGCGCATCTTTTCGATGATCTGAGGCGGCATGATGTCTGGTCCGTCATATATCTCGCGGCCGTCAACGCCCACATATGGTGGCCGTCCGATGTGTGCGGGCACCGACAATTTAGGGCTGACGGGATGGGCAACGACGCTTGCACTCACCTGTCTAGTCTACGCTGCACCCGCCCAGTGCCCTGAGCGTGGCTGGGTAGCTCATTCCACGCGCAAGCTTGACAGCGCTTTATCGTGCAATTGTTGGCGTCGGGTGTCACCGATCGTGATCGACGACACCCAGATGCCGAAACGGTTCGGGTCGCCAATATCCACGACGACGATGTCGACGACGTCACCTTCAATCTCTGGCATCCGAGAAGACTTGATGTGAATGTCAGCCCGCAAGCGCCAGGCAGAATGGCCGCTGACGGTGTACGGCTCGTCAAGCAAATCGACGCGCTTGGTGAAATATTCGTAATAGCCCGAAGATGCGAAACACTCCATCGTTTGGTGTGCCGAGGTGCGCAGATCGGTGAAGCCGTCAACGGTGTTCAGCTGACCGACCCCGACATTGCTGACCCAGCCAGGCCGAACCGAATCCATCTGGGTGTTCAAATCCGAAATCCATTGCAAATGCATCGAATCGCTGCGCCAACCGGGCACTCGTTCAAAGGACAGCCCGCCGCCACGCATTCGTCCGTCACTGAGTTGACGGGTACGAGAGCGGTCGGTGGTACGCGGACAGTCGACCAATTCCCCAATCGTCGGCGGTGCTGACGGTGGACTGGTCTCTTCCCAACCCTTGACCGTGGGGCTGGCCGAATTAGTGTCTGGATCTACCGGCTTGATCGGGCCTGGTCCGCCACGGCCGCCACCGAGCAGCAGCGCCAAGATGATTGCGACGGCGACGATGAGCGCGACTCCGACGATGACCGAGGTCCACAGTCCGCTGCGGCTCTCAGCGCCTCGTCGTCTGCGTTGATGCGAAGAGTTGGTTGGCGGGGGACGGTTCGGATCGGGGCTGGTGTCCTGCGACCAGGTATTCCCGTCCCAATGGCGATAGCCGCCGCTCCCTGCGGGGTCGGGATACCAGCCTGCGGTCGCCATAAGAGCAAGCATAAGCAAGCCAGCCGAATGCCTGCCCGCTACGTCCGAAGTGAGCCGCTCGGATCGAGCCCTCAGCTTTCGAATGTGCCCGACGCGCAGCTTTGGGCGGGCTGACATGGTGGCTGACGAATCGGGCAAACTGATCGTCATGGATCGGCAAAGCGAATATGTGCTGCGCGAAATCGAAGAGCGCCAGGTGAAATTTCTGCGACTGTGGTTCGCCGACGTACTCGGATCACTGAAATCGGTAGCTATTTCGCCAGCTGATCTGGAAGCCGCGCTGAGCGAAGGCATCGGCTTCGACGGCTCAGCCATCGAGGGCTACACCCGCGTCTTCGAATCCGACATGATCGCCAGGCCAGATCCGTCGACCTTTCAAGTCTTGCCGTGGCGCACCGAAAATGTCATCGCTCGCATGTTCTGCGACATCTCGCTGCCTGACGGATCACCTGCGATGGCAGACCCCAGGCAGGTCTTGAAACGGGCCCTGAACCGGGCGGCTGACTTGGGATTCACCTGCTATGTGCATCCCGAAATCGAATTCTTTCTCTTCAAGACCCCGATCGAGCCGGATCGCTCGCCCTCGCCGCTGGACGAAGGCAGCTATTTCGATCACACCACGATGGGTGTCGGCTCGGCGCTGCGCAGCGACGTCATCACGATGCTGGAACAGATGGGCATCCCCGTCGAATTCAGCCACCACGAATCCGCGCCCGGCCAGCATGAGATCGATCTGCGCTCAGCTGACGCATTGACCATGGCTGATGACATCGTCACGACCCGGATCGTGCTGAAAGAGGTCGCCGTCCGACATGGTGTGCATGCGACCTTCATGCCCAAACCGCTGGCCGATCATCCAGGCTCAGGAATGCACACGCATATCTCGCTTTTCGAAGGCGACCGCAACGTCTTCTATGACGCCACCGACGAGGTTCGATTGTCTAAGATCGGTCGGCATTTCGTCGCCGGGCTGCTTGACCATGCCCGAGAAATCACTGCGATCACCAACCAGTGGGTCAATTCCTACAAGCGGCTGACCTGGGGTGGGGAGGCGCCCAGCTTCGTTTGCTGGGGACGCAACAATCGCTCCGCGTTGGTGCGCGTGCCGCTGTTCAAGCCGGACAAGGCGTCCAGTGCACGCATCGAATATCGCGCCATCGACCCCGCTTGCAATCCCTACCTGGCTTTCGCGGTCTTGTTGAACGCTGGTCTGGACGGTATTCAGCGCGAATTGCCGCTCGGCCCCGAAGCTGAAGACGAAGCCTGGACGTTGACTGCCCGTGAACGCTCCGCGCTGGGCATGGCGCCCCTGCCACGCAATCTCGAAGACGCCATCGAGATCATGGAAGATTCTGAACTGGTCGCGGCCACCCTCGGCGAGCATCTATTTGACTACTTCTTGCGTAACAAGCGGCACGAATTTGATCTCTACCGTCAGCAGGTCACGCCATTTGAGTTACGTAGCATGCTGTCGCGGCTGTGACGCGCGGCTGGCAGAGGATCAGCGCGTCAGGTCAATGACCGGCAGCAGATCGGCGATCTCGACGGCATGCGCACCAGACACGCTCAGTTCGCCGGCTGCATAGGCGTCATCCCAGTTCGAGGTGCCGGTAGCCATGGTCAAGAAGATCCGCGGATTCATTTCGACGACATTGGGCGGCGTGCCCCGAGTATGCACTGACGCATCACCCAATGCGCCTAGCTGCACGGCGGTCAGCGGCGGCACCCGCAATTCGATTGACCTGCCGGGTTGACGCTCGGCCAGTACCGCGGCCAAGGAGCGCACTGCTTCAGCGACCACCGCTTGGGTGGGCGTGCCAGTGATTTGATAGGCCAGGCCGGCCAGCACGATGCAGTGCGCGCGTAGGTAATCGACTAGCCGCACCGGCCCGAAGGTCGAATTGACGGTATTCGGCAGATCCGGGCTGGTCAACGTCGAGGCGATTTCATCTAACAAAAGCTGCAGTTGACGTTCTAAGGACGCGCACGTGCTGTTGGCGGCTAGGGAATCGGACTGCTCGCGTTGTCCCGGGTAATTCATCGCACGGGCGCGCAGGTGTTCGTCAAGGGATTGCGGAACGCTGGGGGTAGGGCTAGCTAGCGTCTCGACGGTGCCGACAGCCAGCGAGGTCAGATGACCCAGGTGTGTCAGGGAATCCTTGCTCGCGGTGGCGAGTGCAGACAGCTGGCCCAAAAAGGCGTCACCGACCCGGTGATTGGCCACATTTGAGCGTGCTGTCAAAATTGTCACCCCGCAAAAGTAGTCACCGGGATTGGCCGGTGAATATCAGCAAGGTTAACGTCTGAATAACTCGATGCCGAGTTACGCAGACCTTAGGATGCGGCGCGCGGCCAGACGATCTTCGTCCGCGCAGCCTAATTTGCGGCCCTATGCGTCGGCGTTTCGGCTAGTCAAAGCGATTTGGAGGTGGAAATGCGGCAGCGGGCTTGGTCATCTGGCGAGCTGGCGCGGCTCGGCTTTTCCGCCAACGCCCAGGCGATGAGTCGACTGACGAAAATATTTGCCGCCTGTGCAAATGATGAGCTCTTTGATGAGCTGCTCAGCCAGCTATCGGGTGCTGCGGAGCCCGATCAAGCCTTGAGCGGCTTGGTCGAGCTTGTCGAGCAAGACCCTGCGGTGCTGGTCGATTTCGATTCGTCGGCGCGGTCGGGCTTGATCAAAGTGCTGGGCGGTTCGCTTGGCCTTCAGCGGCACATTCGGGCTCATCTGGACGCGGCGCGCGCCTGCCAGCACACAGATCGGGCATCGGCGCAGGTGATCCGTCAACGGATCGCCGATGCGGTGGGCGTGCCGGCGCAAAGTCTTGGCTTGATTGTCGCCGAAGATCCGAAGGCAGCCGACCGGCTGCGACTAGCCAACAAATGGGAGTTGACGCGCATTGCCGCCCGTGACCTCAACGCGGCCGACCCGACCGAGATCCTGGCAGATATTGCCGCTGAGCTTTCTGATCTGGCAGACGCGGTACTGGCCGGCGCTTTGGCCGTCGCCAGGGCTGAAGTTGATGACCATCAAGTGACGAGGCTCGCCGTCATCGGCTTGGGAAAAGCGGGCGCACAAGAACTCAACTATCTGTCAGATGTCGACGTACTTTTCGTCGCCGAGCCTGCTGAGCATGCCGATCCGCAACGCTCGATGACGGTCGCGACGAAACTAGCGGCGGCGTTGACGCGGATTTGCTCTGCGCACAGTCCAGCCGGCAGCATCTGGACCTTGGACGCCGGACTTCGCCCCGAAGGCAATGCAGGACCATTAGTGCGGACATTGGCCGGGCATCGCAGCTATTACGAAAAATGGGCGAAAAACTGGGAATTTCAGGCAATGCTGAAAGCCCGTCCAATGGCTGGTGATATCGAACTCGGTGAACAATTTTGTGAATTAGTCGCCGAAGGCGTTTGGTCGGTCGGCGCGCAATCTCAATTCATTCCTGAAATTCAGGCGATGCGTCGACGGGTCATTGAAAATATTCCGCGCGCCGAACGCGATCGAGAAATTAAGCTCGGGCCTGGCGGGTTGCGCGATATTGAATTTTCGGTGCAATTGCTGCAATTGGTGCACGGTCGCACCGACGAAAACCTGCGGCAACGCGCGACGTTGCCGGCGCTACAAGCCCTAGTCGACGGGAGCTATATCGGACGCGAAACTGGCGCGACTTTGGCGCAGGCCTACCGTCTAGAGCGCTGCCTGGAACATCGTGAACAACTGTGGCGGCTCAAGAGAACCCATTTACTGCCTAAGGAACCAGACGAGTTGCGTCGGCTAGCTCGCCAGCTGGGCAGCAATGATCCACAGGCCTTGGACGAAATTTGGCGGGAAACCAAGCGCACGGTGCGCCGGCTGCAGCAACGGATTTTCTATTCTCCGCTGCTGGCCACCGTCGCGAAATTGCCCGAGGAGCAAGTGCAGCTCAGCCAGGCAGCGGTTGCAGACCGGATGCGTGCGCTGGGCTTTCAAGATCCGGCGGCGGCGCTGCGTCATATCGCGGCACTGACTGGTGGGGTCACCAGGAGAGCGGCGATTCAGCGGCAACTGATGCCGGCGATGCTGGAATGGCTCAGCCAGGGCCCGAATCCAGATCTAGGCATGCTCAGCTTTCGGCAGCTTTCCGACGAATTGGGCGAGTCGAGTTGGTATCTGCGCACGCTGCGAGACGAAGGCGCCGCAGCCGAGCGGCTAGCTCGCGGACTTAGTTCGAGCCGCTATCTACCTGAGCTATTGCGGCGGTCCCCGTCATCAGTGCAGTTTTTGACTGACCGCGAACAGCTACAGCCCCGATCAGTCGACGAATTGGTCGATTCGATGCGGCAGGCCGTCACCCGCCATGATGGCCCAGCCGAGCAAAGCGCCGCAGTGCAGGCGCTGCGCAGACGGGAACTATTCCGCCTAGCTGCCGGCGATCTGCTGGGCGAGCTCGGCTTAGCTGAGGTCGGCGCGGCATTGAGCCAGTTGACGACCGCGACCGTCGAAGCTGCCTTGAGGATGGCGCGGCGGGCCGAACGTCAAGAACATCCCGAGCTCGACATTGACCAGATCCCGATAGCTGTCATCGCGATGGGCAGTTGGGGTGGCCAAGAGATGAGCTATGGCTCTGATGCGGATGCCCTATTTGTGGTCGCTGACGATATTTCTGCTGAACAATTGGCTGCCGCAAACAGAATCGCTGGCAACGTCGCTAATCTGGTGCGCGATTTTGGGCCAGCGCCAGCATTGACCATTGACGCCGGTTTGCGTCCAGAGGGTCGAAATGGTCCACTGGCGCGGACGCTATCCAGTTATCGGACTTATTATTCGACCTGGGCGCAGACATGGGAACGTCAAGCTTTGTTGCGGGCTAGTTTCGGCGCGGGCGACGCGCAATTAGCTGAGCAATTCTTGAGCGAAATAGCTGAAATTCGTTGGCCCAGAACAGGCATCAACCAGCAGCAAATCACAGAAATTCATAAGATGAAATCCCGAGTCGAAAAAGAACGGGCTGGCGCGACCGCAGACCGGGACGTCAAACTCGGCCCCGGCGGGCTGGCTGACGTCGAATGGACGGTGCAGTCATTGCAATTGCAGCACGCTGGCGACAACGCCCAGCTGCGGGTCACTGGCACCATGCCCGCCTTGGCCGCAGCTGAAGCGGCCGACTTGATCGAGTCGTCAGATGCAGCGGCGTTGCGCGAAGCTTGGCAGCTGGCATCCGAAATTCGCAATAAGTCGATGATCGTGCGGAATAAGGCCACCGATCTATTGCCGGTCGATCCTCGCGAAACCGCCGCTATAGCGCGGCTGCTCGGTCACGAAGATGCTTCCTCAGCGCAGCTATTGGAACGTCATCAGCGAGCCCGGCGGCATGCTGTCAAGGTCGTAGACAAGATCTTTTGGGGGCGAACATGAGTGAGCCGTCGAATCTCGACCGCAGGGTAGTCATCTTTGGTGGCGGCAGCGATATCGGATTGGCGATCCTCGCCGAGCTAGCTCGAAGCTACCCGGTGCGGGCGACTTTGGCGATGCGTCCAGATCCGACGAAGCGAGCTGCTGCGCTCGAGGCGGCCCGACTGGCTGGCGTAGCCGCGGACATCGTCGATTTCGATGCCACCGATTTCGCCTCGCATCCCGAGCTGATCGCTGAGCTATTTGAAGATCCAGTGGATGTCGCGATCCTGGCTTTCGGCCAGCTCGCCGACGCGACCGTCTGGCAGGAGCAGGCCACGTTGGTCGACTTGGTGCAGACGAATTTGACCGGAGCGTTGAGTGTCGGCTCGCTGGTGGCGGCGCGGATGCGGCAGCAGGGCAGCGGGCGGTTGATCGTCTTGTCGTCGATGGCTGGCGAGAAAGTCCGGCCGAGCAATTTCCCTTATGGCATCACCAAGGCAGGCATGGACGAATTCTTCAGCCAGTTGGCTGACGTCGTAGGCCCGCAGGTGCACGTCTTGATAGTGCGACCAGGCAAGGTGCGCACCAAGATGCTCAACGACGCTGCCAGCCAAGCTCGACAGTCAGATCTGTTGACCGTCAGCCCCCAGCAGGTGGCAAGACAGGTCGTCAACGCTTTGAACGCGGGCAAGCAGATGATCCGGGTGCCATGGATCTTTGGGCCGCTGGTGACCTGCTATCGGCACTTGCCCAGCGTGATTCGTCGGCGGTTGAATTTCTAACGAAGGCGGATTTGCCGTCCACAATGCCCCAAGGTGGACGGCAATCCAGCTAGCTCAGATCTGGTAGTAGAGGTCGAATTCATAGGGATGCGGACGTTGCCGGATGGCGTCCACATCAGCGCGCTTGAGTTCGATCCAGGTGTCGATCAGATCGTCAGTGAAGACGTCACCGGCGCTCAAGAACTCCCGATCATCTTCTAGCGCGTCCAAGACGTCGCTGAGCGAGCCGGGCACTTGGGCGACCTGAGCATGTTCTTCGGGCGGCAGCTCGTAGAGATCCTTGTCGATCGGTTCGGGCGGCTCGGTGCGATTTTGGATGCCGTCCAGGCCAGCCATCAGCATCGCCGCGAACGCCAAATAGGGATTGGATGACGGATCGGGACAGCGGAATTCGATGCGCTTGGCCTTCGGATTGGAACCGGTGATCGGGATACGGATGCAAGCTGAGCGATTCCGAGCTGAGTAGACCAGGTTGACCGGCGCTTCGAAACCCGGCACCAGGCGGTGATAGGAGTTCGTCGTCGGATTAGTGAAGGCCAACAAAGCTGGGGCGTGCGCCAGCAGACCGCCGATATACCAGCGCGCGACGTCCGATAGCTGCGCGTAGCCGCCTTCGTCATAAAACAGCGGCTTTTGTTCGCGCCATAGCGACTGATGACAGTGCATGCCCGAGCCATTATCGCCAAATACCGGTTTCGGCATGAAGGTGGCGCTCTTACCGGCTTGGAAAGCCGCATTCTTGACCAAATATTTGAATTTCATGACGTTATCGGCGCTGGTCAGCAATTCGTCGAAACGCCAATTGATTTCAGCTTGACCGGCAGCGCCAACTTCGTGATGGGCGCGTTCGATGACTAATCCGGATTGTTCGCAATAGCGGACGATATCGTCCCGCAGATCCCCATAGTGATCTGACGGTGAGACCGGGAAATAGCCGCCCTTTTGCTTGACCTTGTAGCCCAGATTTCCGCGATCTTCGGTGCGGCCAGTATTCCAACCCGCAGATTCGGCGTCTACGGCGTAGAAAGAGCCGCTGCCGGTCGTCTCGTAGCGGACATCATCAAATACATAAAACTCGGCTTCTGGAGCGAAAAAAGCAGTATCGGCGATGCCGGTGGTCTGCAAATAGCTCTCGGCTTTACGGGCAATATTGCGCGGATCGCGGCTATATGGCTCTTTGGTCAACGGATCGTGCACAAAGAAATTGACGATCAGCGTCCTAGCGCGGCGAAATGGGTCTAAATATGCTGACGCAGGATCAGGCAACAGCGTCATATCAGATTCGTTGATTTTTTGGAATCCAGCGACCGATGAGCCGTCAAAAGCTAGCCCGTCTTCAAAAACCGCGTCAGTGAATTCATGGCTGGGAACCGTGAAGTGCTGCATGACGCCGGGCAGATCACAAAAGCGAACGTCGACATTCTCGATTTGATGATCGCGAATATAGGCGAGCAATTTCTCGGCAGATTCAAACATCTCAGCTCCCTCAGGATCTACGTCTCGCCGGCGGCCGCCAGCAGCGTGCAACGGCTAAAGACGAAAATAGCGCAGCTCAGCTGTCGGCCGAGCGGATTGTTCATCACAGCGGCGCTGACCGGCTGGTGGCGCTGCGTCCTTGATAGGCTTTGACTGGCCCGCTGCGGCGCACGTTTGGCGCTCTGAAAGCGGGATTTGCTAGGCAATTTTCGGAGGTCTGCAATGACGCAACCGATCGGCATCATCGTCAATGGCGCGACTGGTCGGATGGGCTACCGTCAACATCTAGTCCGTTCGCTGGTCCCAATTCGTGACGCGGGTGGAGTCTTGATGGCAGACGGCAGCCGTCAACCAATCGAGTTGATTTTGGTCGGCCGCCGGCCCGAACGGCTGCGTGAAATCGCTGACGAATTGCGCGTCGACGAAATCTCCACAGATTTGGATGCGGTCCTGGGTGATCCGAGATGGCAGATCTATTTTGACGCCGGCGCGACCAATCTGCGTGCCGCCAATCTGCGTAAAGCTATTGCTGCCGGTAAATCCATTTACACCGAAAAACCGATCGCAGATTCATTAACCGAATCTATTGAAATCGCTGAGCTAGCGGCAGCGTCGGGAATCAGAACTGGTGTCGTGCACGACAAGCTATTTTTGCCCGGTCTGCTGAAATTGCGGCGGCTGATTGACTCGGGATTTTTCGGACGGATCTTGTCGGTGCGCGGAGAATTCGGTTACTGGGTTTGGGAAGGCGATTGGCAGAGCGCGCAACGACCGAGTTGGAATTATCGTAAGGAAGATGGCGGCAGCATCGTGGTCGACATGTTCCCGCATTGGTGCTACGTCATCGAAAATCTGTTCGGTGAAATCGATGCTGTGACGGCCAAGGTCGTGACGCACATCCCGACGCGTTGGGACGAACAGGGCGCAGAATATCCGGCGACCGCTGACGACGCTGCTTATGCCTTCTTTGAAGTTGGAGACATCGTCGTTGCGATGAATTCCAGTTGGACCACCCGCGTCAACCGCAAGGAGCTGGTCGAATTTCACATCGACGGCACCCATGGTTCCGCGGTCGCTGGCTTATTCGGCTGCAAAATTCAGCCCCGCGAATTGACGCCGAAACCGGTCTGGAATCCGGACCTGCCAGATGAGCACGACTATTTCGCCGACTGGCATGAAATTCCCAACAATGCCGAATTCCAGAACGGCTTCAAAGCGCAATGGGAAGAATTCCTGCGCGCTGAAATCTTGGGCGAAGATTACAAATTCGACTTGGCTGACGGCGCCCGAGGCGTGCGTCTAGCTGAAGCGGGCCTGCTATCGAACGTGGAGGGCCGTCGCGTCCAGTTAAGTGAACTCGACTGACTGATCGACTTCCTCAGGAGGCTTGTTCAGCAGCCTCCAACCAGGCGTCTTCAAGTTCGTCCTGCTTAGCCAATTCAGCGTCCAATTCGACCTGCAGATCAGCGAGTTTTTGGTAGTCGGCGGCGTGTTCGGCCATCTTCGCGTGGATCGCTTCGATGCGGCTGGCGGCTTTATCCAGCTGGGATTCCAGCCGTTGCAGATCCTTCTTCGCAGCACGCTGACGGGCTGCGTCACCGACCTTCGGGCCTTGTTCGTCGGCTTTGGAGGTCACGCTGGCAGCTGACGGGCCAGTAGCGTGCTGGCTGGCGGCACGTTCAGCCAGATATTGATCGATGCCGCCCGGCAGCAGCACGACCTTGCCGTCGCCGCGCAGCGCATACTGCACGTCAGTGACCCGATCCAAGAAATAGCGGTCGTGACTGGCGACGATCAACGTGCCTGGCCAGGAGTCCAAGTAGTCTTCGATGACATTCAGCGTGTCGATGTCCAGATCATTGGTCGGTTCGTCGAGCAGCAAGACATTCGGCTCAGCGATCAACAGCCGCAAAAACTGCAGCCGACGCCGTTCACCACCTGAAAGCTCACCGATCCGCGTGACCAGCCGCGAGCCAGTGAAGCCAAAATCTTCTAGCAGGCTGCCGGCACTGACTTCACGTCCGGTCGCCAACTTGGTCTCTTCACGCAGTCTGGTGACTGAGGCTAAGACTTGCTCGGAATCGTCCAACTCATCGACGTGCTGGCTCAAGTAGCCCAAACGTAGCGTCTGACCGTGCTTGATCTTGCCGGCATCCGGGCCGCGCAGGCCAGCCAGCAGATTCAGCAGGGTCGACTTGCCAGATCCATTGACGCCGATCAGCCCGATGCGATCACCGGGGCCGATCGACCAGGTGACGCGGTCCAAGATGGGGGAGCCGTCACCGAATTGGACGCTAGCGTCGAATAGATCGATGACGTCTTTGCCGAGCCTGGCGGCAGCGAAGCGTTGCAGTTCCAGCTTGTCGCGTGGCTCTGGCACGTCAGCGATCAATTCATTTGCCGCTGCGATCCGAAACTTTGGTTTGCTGGTACGAGCCGGCGGACCGCGACGCAACCAGGCCAGCTCTTTGCGGACCAGATTTTGTCGCCGAGCCTCGCTGACGGCCGCCATCCGCATCCGTTCTGCGCGGGCCAAGACATAGGCCGAGTAGCCGCCCTCGTAGCGGTCGACCTTTGCGTCGTGCACCTCCCAGATCACATTGCAGATCTCGTCGAGGAACCAGCGATCGTGCGAAACGACGAGCATCGCGACGCGGTTGGCCTGGAGTTCTCGCAAATGCTTGGACAAGGCAGCCACAGCTTCCACGTCCAAATGGTTGGTGGGTTCGTCCAAGACCAGCAGATCGTGCTCAGCCAACAGCAGCGAGGCCAGCGCTGCTCGACGCAGCTCGCCACCAGACAGCGCCGTCGTTTGGGCGTCGAGGTCGATCTCGGCCAAGAAATCAGCGACGACCTTCCGGCTGCGAGCATCCGCGGCCCAGACGTGATCGGGCTGGCCGCCGACGATCAAATCTCTGACGGTGACCCCAGGCTGGGGACGTTCGGCTTGGGCGAGCATGCCGATCGACACCCCGCCGGTGTGCGTCATGCGGCCCGCATCCGGATCGACGGCACCGGTCAAAATGCCTAGCAGCGTGGATTTGCCGTCGCCATTGCGGCCGACGACGCCGACGACATCGCCAGCGCCTAAGCCCAACGAAACCCCGTCCAACAGCGTGCGGGTGCCATAGGACTTCGAGATCTGCTCGGCATTGAGCAGATTCGCTGCTTGCGCCATGTTCTGAGTTTTCGGCTCAGTGGCCGCGCATCATCTTGCGGGCGCCCTTATTCGAGGTCGGCATCGGACCCTTCGGAATGGGCATCTTCGCTCGCATCGCGTCCAGCGACTTGAGCTTGCTGCCCAGCTCGGCGACCTGTTCCTTTTCGATCGTCTTAGGCATCTTCTCGATGTGCTTATTCAGCTTGGCTAGCGGCACCTGGCCTTCGCCGTCACCGATTTGGACGGTGGAGACGGGCACCCTATAGAGCACCTGCTGGTGCCGTTTCGCTTCGTTGTTGAGGGTCGACTTCAAGCGAGCTGGGTTGCCGTCACCGACCAACAGCACGCCCATCGGGCCGACGACGCGGTGAATGCAGTCGCGTTCCCGGTTGAAGAAGATCGCCGGTGAATATTGGTACTTCTTCTTATTGAGCTGCTGCAAAGCGACCTCGCCAGCGCCAGGTTGCCCGTCATAACGCTTGTAGGCGACGCCTTGCATGCGCTGACCGAAGATCCACATTGCGACCGCTGAGCCGAGGAAGATGCCGGTGATCAAGCCCCAGATCCAGTTGTTCTTAGAATCTGTGGTCGCGTCGATGATCAACCCGATGGCCAAGCTGAGCACGATGATGCCGACGAAGGTGCCGATGACGAGCGGGGCGAGCTGCTTGTCGAATTGGCGGCCGAGCTTCCAAGCTTCGCGCATCTGCTTGATGACGCTCCAGTCGCGCGGATCATCGGATTCCCGCTTACGACGCCGAAATTCTGCGCGTTCGGCCTTCTGCTTGGCCTGCAATTCCTTACTGCGGCTGCTCGCCATATCTCAATCGCTCCCAAGAATGTGGTTCAGCCGACCATGCTACTGCACGCTGACGGCTGCACTAGCCGGCCAGGACGCGAAACGGGCCCAGCCCGAAGGCTGAGCCCGTCTGATGCGTTATCGGCTAGTCAGCGATCACAGGCCGAAATCGGCGCCGAAATCGCCATCCTCGAGACGCTGCTTGACCGCAGCCAAGAAGCGCGACGCGTCTGCGCCGTCTACCAGGCGGTGATCATAGGTCATCGACAGATACATCATGCCGCGGATCGCGATCACGTCCTTGCCGAACTCATCGGTGACGACGACCGGCCGCTTGACCAGCGCGCCGGTGCCCAGGATCGCCGAGTTCGGCTGGTTGATGATCGGAGTGTCGAACAGCGTGCCAGTCGAGCCGTAGTTGGTGATGGTGAAGGTCGCGCCAGACAGCTCGTCAGGGCCGGCCTCGTTATTGCGGACGCGGCTAGCCAACTGGTCGATCTGCTTCGCGATGCCACCGACGTTCAGGTCGCCAGCGTTCTTGATGACCGGAACGAGCAAGCCGCGCTCAGTGTCGACCGCGATGCCGATGTGCTCAGCGTCGTGATAGGTGATCTCGCCGGCCTCCAAGTCGAGCGAGGCGTTGAGCTTCGGGTAGACCTGCAGGGCTTCGGTGACGGCCTTGGTGATGAACGCCAGGTAGGTCAGCGACGAACCTTCGCGCTTCTTGAAATCCACCTTGACCTGGTCGCGCAGAGCAGAGATCGCGGTCATATCGACCTCGACTGTCGCAGTCAGCTGGGCAGCGACCTGCAGCGACTCGGTCATCCGCTGGGCGATGACCTTGCGTAGACGCGGCACCTTCTCGACCGTGCCGCGCTTGGCCGCGTCCTGGCCAGCCGGGGCCTTCGGAGCAGCGGCCTTGTCGGCCGGCTTAGCAGCTGCCGGCTGGCTGGCCGGGGCAGCGGGAGCTTGCTTGGCGTCCGCGGCGGCCTGCACGTCCTGCTTACGGATGCGGCCACCAACGCCGGTACCTTCGACCGAGCTGAGGTCGACGCCCAAGTCGGCGGCCATCTTGCGCACCACCGGGGTGACGTAAACGTCCTCATTGCCCGCCGCGCGCGGCGCGATCTCATTGCGGACGGTGCTCTGCTCTGCCTGTTCGGAGCTTTCAGCCTGGACGTCGGAGGTGCCCGACTTCGGCTGGGCGGGCTGCAAATCAGATTCGGCCTGCTTTTCGGGCTGAGCTTCCTCGACAGGCATGTCTTGTTGCTTAGGCTGCTCGTTTGCGGCGGCTGGCTTCGCGTCCGGATCACCGATGATGCCCAAGACCGAACCGACCTCAGCCACATCATCTTCTTGGACGCGGATCTCGAGCAGCACACCGGAGGCTGGAGCAGGAATCTCAGTGTCGACCTTGTCGGTGCTGACTTCGACGATCGCCTCATCCGCCTCGACCTGATCGCCAACTTCCTTCAGCCAGCGCGAAATCGTGCCTTCGGTGACGGACTCGCCCAGCGCCGGGAGCTTAATCTCAGTGCCCTCAGCCTTGCCGGACTGGCCACCCTCTGGCTTGGTCTCCTGTTGTGCGGACGCGTCTTCCTTAGGCTGATCAGCGCCCTCATCGAGCTGATCAGGGGCCGGCTGTTCGGTGGACGGCTCAGCTGCGACATCAGCGTCCGGTTCGTCCGGGCTGCCCTTAGCGTCGCCTGTACCCTCGTTGGCATTACCGATGATCGCCAAGACAGCGCCGACCTCGGCGACGTCATCTTCTTGGAACTTGATTTCCAGCAGCACACCAGAGGCCGGCGACGGGATTTCGGTGTCGACCTTGTCTGTGCTCACCTCCAGTAGAGGTTCGTCAGCAGCGACTTCTTCGCCGACTTCCTTGAGCCAGCGCGAAATCGTGCCTTCAGTGACGCTTTCACCCAAAGCGGGCAAGGTGACTTCCGTCGCCATGGTCAGTGCTCCTTTGCAGACAGTTTCGTTGTCTAGCCTATCCCTTGTCGTGGCTAATCGTTGCCAGCTAGCCAATTCGTGCCGGGCAACATTTCGCCGGATAGCTGTTGACGCCAGTAGCTCAGCATTGCGGCGGCTTGGAATAATGGACTGGTGAATTTCTTCAAACGTATGGGACGCAAAGCGGCCACCCGCGTCGAGGTCAACCGCGCCGACGGTGCGCTGGATGAGGCGACCCGTGACCACCTGGAGGAATTCGTCACCACCAGGCGGGGCGTCGAAGCCTGGGTTGAAGAAGCCACCGGGATCAACAAATCGTCGATTTTGCTGGTGGCCCATGATGGCGAATACACTCGCCGCGCAGTCGGTTCGACCGCCTGGGCTTTTGAATTCGCCGCGCGTCATGACGTGCCTGCCTATCAAGCTGGCGTCGTGGGATATCCGCAACGGATGCGCGATTACGACGCCCGGCGTCGCATCGCGCAAAAGCGCGCCCAGCAGGGCTAAAAGTCGCGGTCTAATTGGTCTAAGACGATCGAGAGCTGCCGGCGTCCACCTTCTCAGGAGGCGTCAGCAGCTCTCGATGGGGCTCGTATTCCCCCTGTTTAGTTCATCTTTTCAGCCAGCGCGATCAACGTGCGGACGATCGCGCCCGTGGCGTCGGCAGGCACATAATCATGTGCGCTACCCGAATTCCAGGCAGGGCCAGCGATATCAAGGTGTGCCCAATTGAGGCCATCGCCGACGAAATGCTGCAAGAAAGCGGCAGCGAACAGCGAGCTGCCTTCGCGACCAGCTCCAGATTGAATATCGGCGACCTTTGAGGGCAGATTGTTGCGCACCTCGTCGGTGATCGGCAGTTGCCACATGGCTTCGCCACTGGCCTCGGCTGCGTCAAGAAGCTGGTCAGCGACGGCATCAGAGCTCGCGAACAGACCCGTGAGAGTGCTGCCCAGAGCAACCACGCAGGCCCCGGTCAAGGTAGCGACGTCGACGATCAAGTCGGGCTCGTCTTCGCTAGCTCGGGCCAAGCCGTCAGCGAGCACAATTCGGCCTTCGGCGTCGGAGTTGCGGTTTTCGACGGTGGTGCCGTCATACATGCGCAGCACGTCGCTGGGGCGATAGGCGGTGCTGGACACCAGATTTTCAGCGAGCATCGCATAGGCGGTGACGTTCACCTTGAGTCCGAGCTCGACGATTGCGCGCAGCGCGCAGATCACGTCAGCAGCGCCTGACATGTCAGTCTTCATCGAGAGCATCGAATCGGTCGGCTTGAGGCTGTAGCCGCCAGAGTCGAAGGTGATGCCCTTACCGACTAGCGCGAGATGCTGTTTAGCGCCACGCGGACGATAGGCGATCCGCAGCAGACGCGGCGGTCGGCTCGAACCGCCTCCGACAGCCAGCAAGCCGCCGTAGCCGCCACGCTGCAGGGCCCGTTCATCGAGCACCTCGATGTCGACCTTAGCGTCAGCGAAGAGCCCCTTTGCCTGCTCGACGAAATCTGCCGGCGCCAACAAATTCGGCGGCACATTGGCCCAGTCGCGGGCAACGAGCACTGCCTGGGTAGTCGCCTTAGCGTGCTCGATGGCTTGTGTTGCGGCCTTGTCTGTCGTGACGATCTGAACTTCGGCCAGCGCCGACTCGCCAGCTGCTTCGCCGGACAACTTATGGAAGCGGCCCGCAGCCAACGAGGCACCTTCGACGGCGGCGACCAACTGGGCTTGACCAGCCAGTTCCAGGCTGAGCGCGATGCGTCGGGTCGTCTTGGCGCTATTGCCTAAGACGTAGCGGGTGGCAGCGCCGCTGGCGCGGCGGATGGTCTCGTGGCTGACGTCGGGATCGTCGCCCAATCCGACAGCAATGATCCGCAGGCCTGGCAGCGACCAGGCGGTCACGGCATTCTTTTCGGCGCTCAGTCCTTGAGCTTTCAGCGCGTCGAGCAGGGGGCTGCCGATCAGCTTCTCGGTTTGCTTAGCGATCTGTGCTGGCACGCCCAGCAGCTGCAATTCGTCGCGCGGATTGACCACTGCGACGACCAGATCAGTTGCGTCGGCAGGTTCACGAACAGCCCTGACTGGGATTTGCGGGGTTCGAGCAGCATCGAATTTGGTTGCGTCAAAGCCGAGATTATCGGTCTTATTCCTAGGCAAGATCGCTCCTTGATCGGGTTCGGGTATTCATCCACCCTAGCCCGGAGCGTGACTGCTGCGCTGCTGGAGTGCTGCGGGCAATTTCAAAGATTGACGCTGAGACTGACCTAGTCAGCCTCGAGCCCCATCGGCCCGTAGACCAGCCGATCTGCTTCGTACAAGCTGACCGAAGCCAGCCCAGCGTCGAGCAACTCGGGATAGGAGTCCGTCAACCACTGCTCGGCGTCAAGTTGATCGTCGAACTGCTTGCCGATGCCTAGCGCGTCCAGCTCGGCGTCACTGAGCTGAAAACCGGGTTGAGTCTCTGCCGACCACCAAAATGCCATCGCGGTGACCTTTCCGATTTGGGGCCCAGATCAGGGCCTGGGCTCGTCGCTTCGGTAGCTATCTTCTATGTCAATCTTTGCCTTACGGCCGCCGATCAACGGCTCGCGAGAGACCGCCGTGCCAGGCTGCCGCCAACGTCGGGGCGTCATCATCCGTGACATCAGGTAGCCCAGCAGACCGCTCTTTTTGGCCCGCGGATAGCGTGCTGCTAGTTCGCGTTTTAATCCACGCCAGACGACCCACACGTCAATGACCATGCCGAGCATGGTGATCCAAGCCAACACAGTCGAGAATGGCAAGACCTGCGGAAAACGGATCCCGATCATGGCGAAGGCCATCAAGATGAGCAGCAACGGCCAGACGAATTCGCTGAACGTCCAACGAGAGTCGACGTAGTTGCGCAACAAGACGCGCTCGGGTGCAGCCTCGAACAGCTCTTGGCTACGTTCGCGTTCCTTCACCGCCGCCGCGCGGTTGCGCTGCTTTTGCTCTTTCTTGTTCAGCGTCGGATGCAGCCGTTCCATGCGAGCTGCTTCAGCCTGCTTACGGGTCGGAGTCGGAGCTTGCTTGCCGGTCGGTTTGGGAGCTTTGTCTTGACTAGCTAGCGCGTCTGGCTCGACCAATTCATCAGACAGGTCGATCGGCTCAACAGCGGATTTTTTGGCTTTGAAAGTCTTGGCGGCCTTAGGATCGGACGTCGAATTCTGCTTCGCGGCGATGACGTCCTCAGCCGTCAGCGGCGCAGCGGTGCCGCTGGGCTGGCTTTGATCAGCTGGACGCTGATAGGGCTTGAAGAGCGCCACGTCGATCAGTGGAAGGAGTCACCGCAGGCGCAAGTCGACTGCGCGTTCGGATTGTCGATGGTAAAGCCTTGCGCTTCAATGGTGTCGGCGAAGTCGATCGTCGCGCCCATCAGATAGGGCTGGCTCATCCGGTCAACAGCCAGTTTGACGCCCTCATATTGGTCGACGAGGTCACCTTCTAGACCACGATCGTCGAACATCAACTGATAACGAAGCCCCGAACAACCCCCCGGCTGCACCGCGATCCTCAAGACCAGGTCGTCGCGGCCTTCAGCAGCCAGCAAGGACGCGGCTTTCGCAGCGGCGGCGTCAGTCAAGTTAACACCGGTACGGCGCTCGGCGGTTTGGGTTGTTTCGCTCATTGTCGAACTCCAAATCTCTTTACAGATTGCGCTTATTGGTGGCTGATGTCTGGCTCGTCATGCATCGTCATTTTGACCATCAACTTGGCCTAGCTAATCAGCCTGTCGCTTAGATCAAGTCTAGGCTGGCGGGCAAGTCGGCTAATCCAAGGTCGGCGCTGCTTAGTGTGCAGCGCGCTGAGCCGATAGGATCGCCAGCGAAGCCTTGCGCAGCGAATGCGTCGTCCAGCAGACCATAGCGCCAACCGAACACGGCAAAAGAGGAACAAAATGAGCAGCACTGTCGACAATACCGAGCAGACCGCGGCAGCCGAGAACCAGCAAGCCAAACTGCGGGTGATCGTCTATTCGTCGAACCGCCTGGTGCGCGAAGAAGTCAAGCTAGCCCTGGGCCGCAAGGTCGCCTCCGATCTGCCGGAACTGGAGATTTTTGAGTTCGCTACGCAGCCCGCGCTGTTCGAAGCGCTGGACAATGAGCCCTTCGACGTGGCCGTGCTGGACGGCGAGGCGGTGCCTGGCGGCATGGGCATTGCCCACCAAATGAAGGAAGAAATTCCTAGTGCGGCACCAGTAGTCTTGCTGATCGCGCGTCGCGATGACGCCTGGATGGCGGGCTGGTCGCGTGCTGAAGCGATCTCGGCATATCCGATCGATCCGCTGCGGCTGCCCGAAGCGGTGGCGCAGGTCGTGCGTAACCATCGCAGTGGCGCGCAGACTGTCTTGAGCAGCAGCCTCACAGTCACTCCCGGCCAAAGCAGCCGGCACCCCGGCCGAGATGATGACGGCCACGACGTGCCGACCGAGCCTGGCACCGATCACGCTCCAGGGCGATTGGCCTGATCGTCGGCTGATCACTGAGCGATTCGCAGCTGACTGCGTCTAAGGTGGGCAGCCACATTCTGCAGACCATCTGCTGTCATCCCTAGTCGCAAGGCGGTGCGCGCAGCTAGGGGCTGAGTTGATTGGAGCCTGACGCGCAAAGTCTTTGTCTTTGCAGGCACTGACGTTCGGCCCGGCACGTGCCGGTCTACTGAGCCGCATTGCTCACCCATGACCGAGACCGACTACTGACACGCCCGCAGGTGTCACTAACTGATGGCTGACCAAGCGCTAGCTCGAGACCTCCTTGTTGAGATGCGCGGCAGCTTGGCTGCGCACGGTGATAGGAATTTTCTCATGACCCAGTCCCTCGCCTGGCCAGATCTGCTCACCGCTTTGGTGCAGGGCCAAGACATGGATGAGCAAGCCACCAAGTGGGCGATGACGCAGATCCTTTCCGGTGACGTACCAGCAGCCACGATGGCCGCTTTCATGGTGGCCTTGCGGGCAAAAGGTGAAACTGTCGACGAGGTAGCTGGGCTCTCTGAGGCGATGCTCGACAAGGCTGCGACGGTCCAGCTGGACACTGACGCCGTCGACATCGTCGGTTCGGGTGGTGACCGCGCAAATACCGTCAATATCTCAACGATGGCCGCTGTCGTCGCGGCCGCAGCTGGAGCGCGCGTCGTCAAGCACGGCAACCGAGCGGCGAGCTCGCAATGCGGGACCGCTGATGTGCTGGAGCAACTTGGTCTGCAGCTACGAGTCAGCCCAGAGGCGCAAGCTGAGGTCTTGCGGCGGGCTGGCATCGTCTTCTTGTTCGCGCCGATGTACCACGCGTCGTTGAAATACACCGCACCGATCCGACGCGAATTGGCCATTCAAACCACCTTCAACTTCCTCGGTCCGTTGTCTAATCCGGCTCGTCCGCAGGCAGCTGCGATCGGCATCGCGAATCTGCGCATGGCTGAACTGGTCGCTGGCGTGCTGGCCAAACGCGGTGGCCGCGGCATGGTCTTCCACGGCGATGACGGGCTCGACGAGCTCACCACCACGACGACCTCCGATCTGTGGCTTTATCGCGACGGTCAGTTGCAACGCACCGAACTGGACCCCCGATCACTAGGCATCTCGGCTGCCCGACCAGCCGATCTGGTCGGCGGCGATCCGTCCGAAAATGCCGGTATTTTCCGCGAGCTGCTAGCTGGTAAACCGGGCCCCGTGCGCGACATCGTCACCTTGAACGCGGCAGCCGCGTTGCTAGCTTTCGATGGCCCCCAGCTAGCTGTGGCTGTAACCGAGCAATTCCAGCCTTACCTGGAACGGGTGAACACAGCCATCGACGACGGGTCGGCGGCCGAGGTCTTAGACCGCTGGATCGAAGCCACCCAAACTGCGGCCCTCGCAGATTGATTAGGCCCCTTCTGTTTGGTCGTCTGGCTAACCGGCTACAAAGTGAGGATCACGACCACAGCCAAGTATGGACCCAGCCAAAGTCCTGGTCCGTAGGCGAACACAGACCCCAGCGGCGATGGTTTGCGACGTCGCAGGGCTGCCGTAACCAAGCCCCAGATCGCGGCCGCGAGCGTGCCAAGAAATAGCGCCGCCGCCCACATGTCGAAGCCATGCGCTCCGCTGATCGCGCCCGTCAACCAAGCCAATCGAACATCACCAAACCCCAGCTGCCCGACGAATCGCCAAATCAGCCAAAACAAGCCCGCTGTTGCTGTCGAGCCCAACACTGTTCCAAGCAACACGTTCAGCCATGTTCCAAAGCCTTGATCGGCGAACACCCACTGGTTCAGCATCAGGCTCCACGGCACAGCCAAAGCCATGGCAGCCCAGCAGATTTTCGTCAGTCCGATCGGTAGCCAGGTTGTGACGGCATCACATGCCACTAAGACCAACACCAGTGAACCGAAGACAATCCAAAGCGGCCAGCTGGCTGGCGGCGTGACCAACAGCGCCAGGGCACAGCAGGTGCTGATGACCAGGCAGCTGACAGTAAATTTCCTGGTGACGAGCTGCGCATACGGCGTCTTGAGCTCAAAGTCTGGATCTGCTGTGGGCTCTGGTTGGGCGGCCAACAATCGCGTAGCCAAGTAGGTGAGCGTCCACATCAATCCGACGGCCAACGCCAACAGCAGTGCGTGGTCAGCGTCATTCAAATCGACCAGTTCCATCAAGCGGCATCCTAAGTCACGCTGCCCGCCAGGTAGGCAAGCTTCGTCGCCACTCTTCCAGTTCGATGCCACGACTCTCACAAGCCGCAATTGCCAAAATTTCTGTCATCCGCGTCGCCCAACCTCGTCCGGCTCTGAGCCGACACAATTGGCTTGGCGAGATCCGCAATTCCGCGCACAATTGCGCTTCGCTCAACTCCGCTGCGAGCAGCGTGATGGCCAGCTGCAATTCGTCACGGGCAGCCGGCTGCCGATCTAACTGCCGGATCGCTTCGAGATCGGCGGTCATGATGCGGCTGGCATCGACCCAACGGATCTTCGTCACCTGACGACCGTCACGCCCGAACACAAGCGAGCGTGCCACCCCAGCGGGCAGCCGGATCGCATGGGCTAGGGCGCGCCACGGCAAGCCGCTGTCGAAGACTAGATCTTTGAACTTCGCACGGAATGGCGCTGCATGGACCCAACTGACCAGATCGGGGACGCTGACCGGCAACGCAGCAGCACTCGAAGAGCTAGCGACGCTCATTTCACCTCCTTAACAAACCGTTACGCCTAATGAGCCCACCCAGCGGCAAGAAATGTGAGGTGGGGAACGAAATAATTTCCGCGCGAACCGGCAGCCGCTCCGGCAAGACCCAAACGCGCCGCTGTCAGCTGGGGAGGTCCGTCATGTGGGTTGGCTTAGACAAGCGCTGAGTGCACCGAATCCGAGGTCGAGTTTTGTTTCATCCCGACAATCTTTGGCTGTGCCGCAGGCAACCAAGAACGCAAACTTACTGAACCGTAGGTTTGTGGTCTAACTTTCTGAGCGTGATCACTAGCAATGCCGCCAAGCACGTCAGCACTGACCTGCATCTTGCGCACATGTTCGAGCAGAGCTGCGCCGCCCATGCGCAGTTCAAGGCAACCCGGGTGCGTGTCGGCGAAGACGACTGGCAGACTGCGACCTACGGCGAATTTCACCAAGATGTCCTCAAGCTCAGTGCCGCGCTCATTGAGGCTGGCGTTCAGCCAGGTGATCGGGTCGGCATTTTCGCGTCCAACTGCCCAGAATGGTCGCAGGTCTTTTGGGCTTGCTGCCGTATTCGGGCGGTGGCAGTGCCGATCTATTCAACCTCGACAGTCGACCAGACCGTGCACATTGCCGCTGACGCTGGCTTGCGGGTGCTCTTCGTTGGCGACGCAGCCAAGGCTGCCGTCGTCGAGCAAGCGGCCGAAAGATTGCCAGATCTGCAGCGCGTCATCGGCTTCCACGCCGAGGCGGAGCCGGGCGCACGACTAGCTGATTTCTACGCCCAACTAAACGACGATCATCGCGCCCAGCTGGAGCAGCGTCTTGCTGAAGCTGATCCTGAAGATCTGGCTGCGATCGTCTACACCTCCGGCACTACTGGCAATCCGCGCGGCGTAATGCTGAGTCATCGCGCCATGATCGCGCAGTATTATTCGTTGGATCAGTTCTTTGATCTCGAGCCGACCGACCACAGCCTGTGTTTCCTGCCGCTTGCGCACAGCCTGGAGATGGCTTGGTCGGGCTATATCTTCACCAAAGGTTGCATGAACACCTACGTCACTGACACTCGTAAGGTCGCAGAAATCCTTGCCGCAGCCAAACCGAATTTGCTGGTCAGTGTGCCCAAGCTTTACGAAATGGTGCTCTCGGTAGCGCGCGGCAAGGTCGCTAAGTCCAAGCTGAAGAAGCGCATCTTTGACTGGGCGCTACGGGTCGGCGGCCAGATGCAAAAGTCTTACTCAAAGGGCAATCAGCCGCGCCTTTGGTGGCGTCTGCAAAAGCCATTGGCCGACCGCCTAGTATTCGCCAACGTCCGCGAAGCCATGGGTGGACCAAAGAAGGTGTTGGCTTGCGGCGGCGCTCCCTTGCGCGTCGAGGTGGAACATTTCTTTAGCGCTTGCGGCATGCAGATCCTGCCTGGCTATGGCCTGACCGAAGCAGCCCCGCTGGTCTCTTTCAATCGCCCAAATGCCTACAAGGAAGGCACCGCGGGCATGGTCATGCCGGGTGGTGAATTGGCTATCGGCCTGGATTCTGAGATCTACTACCGGGGCCCGAACTTGATGAGCGGCTACTGGAATCAACCGGAGGCCACCGCAGAAGCGATTGACGAAGACGGCTGGCTCCATACCGGTGACGTTGGATTCGTCGATACCGATGGTTTCTTGACGATCACCGACAGGTTGAAGGACATCATCGTCACGATCGGCGGCAAGAATGTCGCGCCCCAGCCGATCGAAGCGATGCTGCTCGCTGATCCGATGTTCGAGCAAGCAATCCTGCTCGGCGACAATCGTCCATACTTGACGCTGTTGTTGAAACCTTCGTTGCCGATGCTCGATGAGTTAGCTGAGCGCTTGCAGGTCGTCGTGGACACGGTGGAGGAGAAGGCTGCTAACAGCCAGATCGTGGAAGAGATTAAGCGTCGGGTGACGGAGCTGACCGACAAACTGCCACGACAGGAAAAGATCCGCGACATCCGAGTCATCTTGGATGATTTCACTACTGAGAACGGCTTGCTGACGCCGTCGTTGAAGGTCCGTCGCAAGGCCGTCGAGGAGCGATTCAGCGAAATCATTGAGGACATGTACGCCAAGCTCGCCGAATTCCGCAAACCAGCTGAGTGATCGGCAATCAATCCAGCAGCTTGTCCAGACCTTCGTCAGATCATGCACGCAGCTAGAGCGGCTAGCAAAAAAAGTCGGCTCTGAGCCCATAGGCCCAGAGCCGACTTTCTCGCTAGGTGCTATCTAAACCTGCGCGAGACGTTGTGCGTCAGGTTTAGCAGGTCACCGAAGCGCGCGGGTGAAGCCAGCGGCTTCTGCGTCTTGCTCAGTCTTGAACCAGACATCCGCGATGGTGCGGTCGTAGCCGGCCGCGTCCTCGGTGTGGTACTTCATCGAGCGCTCGTTGCCCTTGATCTTGTACTCAGCCGGCGGCTCTTCGCCGACGTATGCACCTTCGCCGTAACCCTTGTCGTCATTTGGCTGGCCACCCTCAGAGGTCATTTCGTTGATGGCTTCCTTGACGTCATCGACGACCGACTCGACGTCAGCTGCACGCTGCGGGCCGGTTTCTTCGACTGGGCTGTCGCCCCAACCGGCGTCGTCATTCTTGCGGTAAGGCTGGCTCGGCTGCTGGGCTGTCCAGCCGTCATCATTGCTGCCGAGTAGATTCTTCAACACTGCTACGAGTGCGGCCACACCGGCCAGCACGCCGACTCCGACGAGTACATTGCGGAACCAGTGGTTCTTCTTGGGAGCGACCTGCGGGTTGACGACGTAGTTATCGCCACGCAGTGCGGCGACGGCAGACTCGCCACGGTGGGCGGCTTCAGCCACGTGCTCGTTCTCGAGGGCCTTCTCCCAGGCGTCCTCAACGCCAGCCCGGACCTTGTTGACGACCGGCTTGGCGCGCTTGGATACCTCGTTGACGAAGGGCGCGATGTTGTCGTCGTAGAAATCGCCGACATTGTCGACGACGTCCGAGGCGAACGAGGAGGCGTCGCTCAGGAAGTCTTCGGCGCGGTCGCCAGCCTTGGAAACGGCCTTATCGGTCTTCTTGGCAGCTTGCTTGGCGAACTTGTCAGCCTGCTTTGCGGCGTCATCGGTGAAGCCGTCGAACTTTTTGCCGGCCTTGTTGACTGCCTTGTTGGCGTCCTTGGAGAAGCTCTTGGCGGACTTTTGAGCGTCCTTCAGAGCATCTTGGGCGGCATCGGCCCAGTCGCCAGTGACGTCATCGATGTTCGACCAAACATCGTTGGCGGTCGACTTGATGTTGTTCATCGCCTTCTTGGCCTGACGCTTGGCCTTGCGCTTCTGGCAGCGGTTCATGGGTTCTCCAATCATGTGTGGCTCGTAATCGAGCTTGCTCGTGGTCGAGCAGATTCCATTTTAGTTGGTCATAGCCAATTTCGAGTGAGAACTTTTGTTGCTCTCATTCAATGTCCGCGCAGCCAGCGCAAAGATGGGACAATGGTTGGACGTTTCGGACGCCCTGATCGGCCGACGGCACTAGTCGATCTTGATGCCGGCGAGCCGCCACCGGCGCCCGAGCAATAGAGAAATTAGTTGTCCAACTAACTCGTTAGGAGCGACGTGATCAAGGCGACGCTGAACACCAACCATGGCCCTATCGCGCTGAACCTGTTCGAAGAGCAAGCCCCGCAGACGGTGGCGAACTTCGTCGAACTAGCTAGCGGCAAGCGCGAATATGCTGACGTCGAGACCGGCCAGCGCACGACCGGCAATTTCTATGACGGCACCATCTTCCACCGCATCATCGACGGTTTCATGATCCAGGGCGGCGACCCGACCGGCACTGGCCGTGGCGGCCCTGGCTACCAGTTCGCCGACGAATTCCACCCAGAACTAAGCTTCAACAAGCCATATCTGCTGGCGATGGCAAACGCTGGCCCGGGCACCAATGGCTCACAGTTCTTCATCACGGTTGCACCGACCCCGCACTTGAACCGTCGCCACACCATCTTTGGGGAGGTCGCCGACCAGCCGTCGCAGGCAGTCGTCGACGAGATTTCGCGAGTGGCGACTGACCGTGCTGATCGGCCGCTGGAGCCCGTCATCATCGAATCCATCACCATCGACGCGTGATCGGATAGCTCGAAGTTGACGGCGGCTGGGGGAGTGCACCTGGTCGTCGTCAACGCTGAGCTTTGCAACATCTCCTCAGATACACCCAAAGCGGTAGATCAACCCCTGCTTCGATCGATTCGTGCATAGATCGATTCGTGCATGGATCGACTCGTGTTTGGATCGACTCGCGTTCGGATCAAATTTTGCTTTGATCAAATGATCAGCTGCTCAAGTCGTGGGCTGACTAGATCAGTGCGCTGATCAGCCAAGGGCTGTTGGTCACGACAAAACTCTCGCTGCCCATCTGCTCGCGGGGCAGCGACCCCTCTGCACTGAGCACGGGACCCAAGAGGCCCGTCCGAACTCTCTCGCGGCTCAGATGCCGCCGATCGCGAAGGCTTCTTCTTGGTCGCGCTTGGAATATGTCTTGAACGCCAAGTGCGTGACCGTCTGCGTGACACCAAAAACTTTGCTGATTCGGTCGCTAATGACGTCAGCCACCTGTTCCATGCTGGACACACGCACCACAACGATCAGATCGACATCACCGGTCACCGAATAGACCTCGCCTACGCCGTCAAGCTCGACGATCTGCTCGGCGACCTCCAGGATCTTGTCGGTCTGGCACTGCACGAAGACGATGGCTGTGATCATGGCGCTGATCCTAGAGCCTGCGTCAGCTGATCAAACAGCTAGCCCACTGAAATTTCGTACTAGACCACGATCATTCAACTCCTTTCCCAGTTTGTAGTGGCTGGCGTCGTCGTGCGTAATCGCTTCGCGCACCGCATCCGCCGGCAGCACAGGCGGCTCTACTGACTGAGTGGAAATCGCTTGGGAGTCGACACTGGCGTCCACATTCTTTAGCTGCGCATCGACGTCGGGCCCTGACTGGCGACGCAGCAGCGCGGGTAGTTGGGTCAGATCAATACCGATATTGATTGGCCAACTCCATTCGCCGGTGATGTCCATCAAACGGATGCCGGGCCGTTCCAGCCAGGCGCAGATCCGTTCTGCTTCTGCAACTGAACCTGCAGGCATCGCATTTTCCGGTTGGAGCACGGTTTCAGCTAGTTGCATTGCCTCAGCTTGCGCGGCGCGCGGCGCACGGCCACGCTCAGCTAGTGCGGCGGCAGCGAGTTTGCCGTGTCGGATGACATTGATTTCCCAACCGCGCTCGGTGAACTCAGCTGCCACGATCTGCGGGCAGCGCGCCAAGGCCGTCAACCGATGACGGCGCAGCACCGCCGCGCTCAATGCCGCCAAACGCTGCCGTTGCACCGCAGCTTCTTCGAAGCGTTCTTGGGCTGCCAGTTCGCGCATCCGTCGACCTAACTGAACAGCGGTCCAACGCAGATCTTCGCTCAGCGCGATGCGTAACTTGGCCACCACTAGCCCATATTCATCGGCCAGGGGAAGCTGCCTGGCTTGCGCCTCGTCCTCGCGTGAAATCTTCCCGTCGGAAGCGTCGATCGGACAAGCTGCTAGCTCTTGGTCGCCCCACGAGCTAGCAATGAACCGATCTTGACCTAAGCACGGCGCCAAACAACGTCCCATGTCAGCCAGCACGCATGCCGTGGGCTGGGTGCGTGGCCCGATCCGTTGCGTGCACTGCCGGATCGGAAATATCTCTTGCAAAGCAAGTGTCGCCAGCTCCGCTTCAGCGCGGCTAGTGAATGGCCCCAGGAAATCGACATCTGCAGCGCCCAACTGTCGGGTCATCGTCAAGCGCGGCCAGCGTTCATTGCTGAGCTTGACCCACAGCAGTCGATCTTGATTGCGGGAACGACGGTTGTAGCGCGGTTGATGGGCCTGGATCATTCGCAGTTCGCGGATCTCAGCTTCTAATCCGGTGGCGCAGACCACCGCGTCCACGCCGGTCGCAACGCGCACCATCTCTTCCATCCGCGGACGACTCTCTGAGGCAGTGAAATAGTTGCTCACCCGACGGCGAAGGTTCGTCGATTTGCCCACGTACAAGATCTCTCGATCGCCTGGTCGGCTGATATCGGAATAGAAGCTATAGACCCCCGGCTGGTCTGGCAGATCTTTTGCCCATACGCGCTTGCTGCGTCGTTGCGGGGAAACTTGGCGACCGAATTCCAATAGATCTTCTACGCTGTCGACGCCCAGATTGCCCACTCGCTCCAGCAATCCGTGCAGCACCTCCACCGTCGCGCGGGCGTCACACATCGCGCGGTGATTTGGCTGAGTCGCGGCATGAAAGTGGGCTGCCAGGGTCGCCAATTTATAGTTTGCGACCTCGTCTCGCAGCAGCGCGCAGCGCGCCAAAGCGACAGTGTCTAGCACCTGATTGCCTGGCCATGGATAGTCAAACTGCGCGCAGGCGCGTTTCAAAAATCCGATGTCGAATCGAGCATTGTGGGCGACCAAGATCGCGTCACCGGCAAATGACAGCCACTGCGGCAAGACCTGAGCCAGGCTCGGGCTGGCCGCTACCAATTCGTCAGTGATGCCCGTCAAGACAGCAATCAGAGCGGGAATGTGCGTCTGTGGATTTACCAAGCTTTGAAATTCGCCGAGCACTTGGCCACCGCGCACCTTGACCGCGCCGAATTCGGTGATCGTCGCCTCTGGCCCAGAACCGGTGGTCTCCAAGTCGACGACGCAAAAGGTCGCCTGGGATAGTGGTGTCCCCAGGTCGTCGATGCTCGGCTGCCAACAGCGATCCAGCGATGCATTTGCGCGGCTTACTTTCATGTCTCAAAAAGCTAGAACGCAGCTCTGACAAAAATTTTTCTGCACCCGCTTGGTCGGCCGTCAACAGCGTCACGGGGTCTCAATTGAACAGGCGGAAGCATCGTCCAGGGCTTGTTTTCTGAGAAAAAAATCATGGCCCCGAGCAGCGGCGGCAACGGCGAATCCAAAGAAGTTGAGAGAAACCTTAAAAGACTCTAAGCTCACTGCAGGTCAGTCGTTCCTAGCCCCCAAGGACAGTCCCCGAGGAGTATCCGCGAGTGTCAATGCTGAAGCGCTCAAAAACACGTCGCAATGCAGCGACGCCCGCGCCTACCGGACGGCTGTGGGCCGCTTTGCTCACAGCAGCGCTCGCTGTAACGACGTTCGCCGGCGTCACTGCGCCAAATCAAGCACGAGCCGACATTGACGAGGTGTCGAAGGCTATCGACGCCCTGACCAAACTCGAAGACGAAGCATTCCAAATCAGCAAAGACATTGACGCTGCCCGCACTGAACAGTCTGTGGCTGAGCGTCGACTGCGCACCGCCGAAGCTGACCTTGAAGAACAGCAACAGATCGTCGATCAGATGCGCACCGTCGTGGCGCGCGTCGCGATCGCTCAGCAGCAACAACAGTCCGGATTGGATGTCGCCGGCTGGCTATTTTCCAGCCCTGATGACGACACTTTCTTGCGAGACATGGCCACTGCGCAATCAGTCGCCGCCATCACTGGCGAACAAATGACGCGCTTCAAAGCAGAAAATGCCCGGCTGAATGAGCTACGGAAGACCCAGGCTCAGGCGATCAGCGATCTGGACACCCAGATCAACAAGCAGACCGCACTCAAAGCCGACTATGACGTGCGCGTCGACCAGGCACGGCAGACCGTAAACAAGCTTTCGGCCGATCAAGTCAAGCAGATCGAGCAGATCAAGGACGCCAAGATTCGCGAAGAGTCCACCCGTCAGCTGGCTTCAGCATTGGCGGAGTCGGCAGCTAGCCGCAGCGGCATGCCCGCGGGTCAGCTCGGGTCGGCTAAGGCGATCCGTCCCACTGACGGACCGATGACTTCGCCATTTGGCTATCGCACCAATCCGATCGGCGGCTACTCCGAACTGCATGACGGCTTGGATATCGCCCCACCATGTGGCACGCCGATCCGCGCCTCTTGGACCGGCATCGTGCTGTCGTCGCGCTATGAGGGCGGCTGGGGCAATCGGGTGATCATTGATTCGGGTACGACGCGCGCCGCTTATGCCCACATGCAGACCATGTCAGTGCAGCCAGGACAGCTAGTCGAAGCTGGACAGGTCATCGGCTCGGTCGGCACGACTGGCTATTCCACTGGTTGCCACCTGCATTTCTCGACTTGGCTAGGTGAAACGCTGGTCGATCCGGCCACCTTGCTGTGACCTCCATAGGCTGTCGTCAGCTGTTTTGCGTCGCATGCGGAAGATCGCCTTTGGCTCAACTGAATGCCACAAAGCGCAGCCATCGCCACCGCGCGCCACGATCGCAGCGTGTGCCACGGCACTGTTGCTGGCTATCTGCTCGCTGACGGCGTGCACCAACGACATTCGGCCCGCTGACGCAGCTGAGCGTGCTCAAGTCATCGAGCAGCTCAACCTGGCCTTGGCCGATCGTGACGAATCAGCCCTCCGGGACGCATTGCACTATCTGACCTCAGCAGAGCGCGAACGGCTCGTAGCGAATTTCGCCAAATTGGCCGCCGTCGAATTCAGCCAACGCGACCAACGGACATCGGTGAGCTGGCGCACCCAACAAAGTCGCACCGCGCACCATGCAGTGCATGCATCGATTGACTGCCGTGGTAACACCTGCGCTTTGATGCGGCTAGCTGGCGTGCACGGTCAACCCGCGCCAATCTGGCTGTTGGGCCAATTGCACTTGCAGGAGGACGAACAGGTCAGCGTGCTGTGCGCTGGCGCGTGCGATTTGACTCAATTGTCCCAAACCGCCAAGGCGGCCATCGACGATGTCAAGGCCGGCTTGCCAGCCGAACTTCGGCGATCTTGGGATGCCCGTCTGGTCGTCCAAGAGCCGGGCTCGGCTGGGATCTTCGCGGAAATGATTGGGACGACGAGCGCTGATCTCGTGGACGTGACTGCTCTCACCGTCAGCTTCGGTGATGTCGGGGACACGGAGCTGCCGGCGATGGTCAGCGTCATCACTAACGCGGATCGCTACGGTCAGTTGACCCAAGCGGCGCAGCGTTTCGTCATGAGCCATGAGGCGGTGCACGCTGCCAGCGATGGCCTTGGGCAGCCAGCCAGCGAGCGTCGATGGGTCGCTGAAGGCATCGCAGAGCAGGTCGCAATCAAAGCCCATCCGCAATTCGCCGAGCAGTCCGGCGAGATCTTGCAGGCGGCCTGTCCGCTCGGTGATCAGCCGCCGACGGATGCTGAATTGCTGCAAGCCGCGAGCTTCGCAGATCTGCAACTGGCATATGCGCGCGCCTGGGCATTGATTAGACAAATCCCTCAAGATCAATGGGCTGCGCTGTGGCGGGCCGAAGGAGTCTGGGCTAACCTGCAGCCGCAGCTAGACGTCCGCGAGATCTGTTGAATGCTGCATGGACGTCAGCCGACGAAGGACGGTCAAAGTATCGCGCCGTCAGAGTCGTCATCTCGACGCCACGGAATCAGGCTCAACGCGATAGCGATCGACGCACCGAAAAATAGTCCGGCGAGCACTCCGAAATCGGAATTTAGGACGCCCGACATGGTCAAGATCGCGAACAAGATCGCCAATGCCATCGAGCCTAGGGCTAGCCAACCACGCTTGGACGGGCGGTAATCCGGCGTCGGCGGCCGCCAACGTTCGGACGGATCCAGCGGATCTAATTCGACCTCGTCCAGCGCATCGGACATCGAAAACCAATAATCTTGAGAGGTTGACGGCTGGCTAGGGAAGGCGTCAAAACGCAAATCGTCAAAGCGTCCCTCGCGCAGCTCGGCGTCAGCATTTTGAATCGATTCGTCGTCTAGGCCCAGGGCCTCGAAGTCGGCGGCCAGCGAACCACGCCCACCGTATTCTTCGTGCGTCCTGCGCCGTCGGCGGCGCTCGCCACCTTGGTCGTAGCCAGCGTTCGGATCGTCCAAGAAGCTGCGTGGCCTGTTTCGCGTAGTCGGCTCAGCAGGATTTGGCGCTTTAGGCGCGGACGGATGCCGTCGCTGTTCGGGTTGCGACTGGCTTGGTGCGCGTCTCTTGGTGCTCGGATCGCCGAACTCTGCAGTCATGAGCTCAAGGAAGCGGCGATCGATGTCGTCTTTTTCGGTCATCGCTTGCCTCCTCAGCCTTGTATTGCGCGGGATTGCGGTCGACGGTTCGTGATCGCGGCGCAGATCCGTCGGCGTCGACGAATCCACATTAAGAGCAAATCCGCGGTCTCGTTTCCGAAAAGCGAATCTAAACACCCAATGACAACGCCGCTACCAGCTGCGCTGAGCCCATAGACTGGCCAAGATTTGAGCGACCGATGAGCCGCGCGCAACTATCCAGGACTGCTGGCCGCAGCCCACCAAGCGCGGCGCAGCTGATTGGAATTGGGCATGACCGACAAGTCCGAGCGCGAGATCGAGCAGCAAGATCTCCAAGCCACGAGCCAGCCGACCGGCGCCGGCGACGACCGCGGGAGGCGCAAAGCCCGCAAGGCCCTACGCGGCGGGGGCAGGGGCAGACCAGCAGGCAGCGGCAGGTCAAAGGGCGCTCAAAAAACGTTGGATCCGCGCGGTACGCCAGCCTTCCGATTCTTCAAGAACGGCATTTTCTACCCCCTGCTGACTTGGCTTTGGCATCCAGACATCGTCGGCTTGAACAATGTGCCCGACGGCGGCGCGATTTTAGCGGCCAATCACCTCGACGCTGGCGACGCGCTGGCGCTACCCGGCACGCTGCCGATGGCCATAGTCATGCCAGCCAAGAAGGAGCTCTTTGAGGGCAAGTCAATCGGTGGCCGCATCGTCGCTTGGTTCTTGCGAGCCACAGGTCAAGCGCCTATCGACCGGGCCGGCGGCGAGGCAGGCAAGTCGAATCTCGGTAGCCTGCAAGATTTCCTAGCTGTCGGCGGCTACGTCGGAATTTTCCCGGAAGGCACGCGCAGCCCTGACGGTCGGCTGTACCGCGGCCACACCGGGGTAGCTCGGCTGACGCTCGCTACGGGCAAGCCCGTCGTGCCGATCGCCTTCATCAACAGCAAACTGCAGCGCAATCGGCTGGGTCTGAAGATTGCGATGCGTGAGCTGCGCATCATCATCGGGGAGCCGATGGATTTCTCCGATCGTGCCGATGGCGTCAATGACGTCAACGTGCTGCGGCAGGTCACCAATGAAGTGATGGCTGCGATCCAACAACTGACTGGACAGGACTACGTCGACGTTTACGCCTCGAAGGTCAAGAAGGGCGAGTTGAGCAGGGCTCAGGCAGACATGTTCGTTCGCGAAAGTCCACTGGCGGCAGCCGCGGCCGGCGACGTGCCAGCCGCACACAGTGATGCTGCCGCAGCGCAAGACCAACAGCCAGCACAGCCCAACGATGAGGCGGCGTCATGACAAATATGAATCCGGACAGCTTGCGCGATCGGTTTGCGAAATTAGCCCAAGACGGCGCGCACGCTAGCCGTGAGGTGACGCACTGGCTTGGCCAGCAAGTCCGCAGTGGTTGGCGGCGTGCTAGGTCACCGTGGAAGGTCGACGTCGAGGGTGCGCAGCATCTCCCCGCAGGCGCAGCGATCCTCGCGGTGAATCATCTCAGCAGCAGTGACGCGATGCGCCTGGCGGGCAGCCTGACTCGCAAGGTGCACATTTATCAAGATCAACAACGCCGCGGCGTGCGGCGCACCGTGTCGCAAAGCGAGGCTGAATCTGAGGCGCTGACTGCTCTCACTGTTGGGCAATTGGTCGGCTATTTCCCAGAAGCTGAACCCAGCCCAGACGGTGACTTGCACCGAGGCAGCCCAGAATTGGCGCGTTTGGCCCTGCGCGCCCGGGTGCCGATCGTGCCGGCTGGATTCGTCACGATCAATGACGAGCTGGGCGCGAACTTGGTCTTGCGCATCGGAAGGCCGGTCGACATCTCTCGGCAAGCCGGATTGCCGCCGCTTACGCCTAGCCTGGACATGATCGTCATGCAGGGCATCACAGACGAAGTGATGACTCAGATCGCCGAGCTCACCGGCCAGCGCTATGTCGATTTCGAGGACGCAGACGACGACTACCGCCAGCTGGGCTCGGGGGATCTGCAAGACGAAGCCGAAAGCCATTTCGCGCAATTACGTGACGAAATCGCTGACCTCGAACAACAGGCATTTGCCGAGGAGCAAGCTGAGCAAGACCAGCTGCTAGCAGCCGTCGAAGCGGCCCGACGACAAGCCGAGCGGGCAGCCCGTCGGGAGCAGCGATGAGCCAGCCGCAAGCAGCGAATGCGTCACCAAATGATTCACTAGCCAGCGCACGTAGCCGCGCCGGCGAACGACCGGTGACCGAGACCGTCTATCGGCTATTGGCTTGGGCGCGTGCGATCCTCGGCTTACACGCTTTGATCGTCAACACCTTGCGCCTGCATCAAGCCGCGCACCCGGTCGCGTTATTGATCGAAATGGTGGCGATCATCGCCGGCACCTTGCTGGTCGTCAGGATCTGGTTGCGCCCAAGTCTGCGCGACAAACGCTGGATCATCGCTGACGTCATCGTCACCTTGATCATCGTGCTGACTAGCCGCGTCGTGCTCGGTGAGGCTGTCTTAGCAGCCAGCTATTTGGGCATCGCGGCCTATTGGGCGGTCGGGCCAGCGTTGATCGTCTCGGTCTGGAAAGGACCGATCTATGGCGCCGTGGTGGGGACACTGTTTGGGGTGGCGCAATTCTTGCAGGCACCTTCGCTGGACCCGCGGGCGTGGAGTGACGTGTTGATCATGGCGGCGCTGCCATATTTTGTTGGGGCTTTCGTCGTCCAACTGGCAGATAGCGTCAAGGATCGCGATCGCATCTTAGCTACGGCTGCGGCGCTGGCCGAACGTGAGCGGCTCAACCGGATCGTGCATGACGGCGTGCTGCAGCTGTTGGCGATGGTGGCTCGCGAAGGCAGTGAGCTCGGCCCGCGCGGCCAAATGCTGGCGGTCCTAGCCCGTAAACAAGAAGACCAGCTGCGGGCGACCTTGCAAGATAAGACAGTCGACGTCACAGCTGGTGGCACTTTGGACGTTGACCGTACCGATCTGACGACGATGCTGGAGCGTCATCAAAATAATCGCATCACGGTCTCGACGATGGCCGACGAGATCTACATGGAGGCTGGGCGGGCTAAAGAACTTGATCGGGTCATCACCGAGGTGTTGTCCAATGTCGTCAAGCATGCCGGTCCAAACGCGCGAGCTTGGATCTTGCTGGAACAGGAGAACCCGGACGAGGTCTTGATTTCGGTGCGTGACGACGGCGTCGGCATGTCGCGCGAGCTGCTGCAAGCAGCAGCCGACGCGGGCCGGATGGGCGTCAAAGAATCGATCGTCGGCAGGATGTTGGACCTGGGCGGCACCTCGACGGTGCATTCTGCGTTGGGCGAAGGCACTGAATGGGAATTCCGGTTGCCGATCCAGGCGCCATCCTCGGTGCGTGCCCGCAGCGATCACTTCGAGGTCTAGTCTGCCAATGGCCGCGAACTGGGACGCATGAGCCCATCAGCAGCGACAATTAGAAGAACCTGTTAGCCGCACTCGAGGGGATAAGAGACCGTGAGCGACCAAGCAGATCAAACCGAGACGCCGACCCGCGTCATGCTCGTCGACGACCATCCGATGTGGATCGACGCCCTGGCCGAAGATCTCGAATCCAACGGTTTTGAGGTCGTCGCGACCGCCTCGGATGGCTCTTCGACCTTGACCCGCGCCAGGGCAACCCGGCCGGATCTGATAGTGATGGATCTGAACATTCCAGATCCCGATGGTGCCTCTTGCACCCAGATCTTGTTGGACGAATTCCCCGAGCTGAAAATCTTGGTCATGTCTGCTTCAGGAGAACGCGTTGACGTGCTGCGCGCGGTCAAAGCTGGAGCTATGGGATATGTGTTGAAGTCCGCGACCAAGGCGGAATTGTTGGACGCGATCACCAAGACCGCTGAGGGTGAGGCAGTGTTCACTGCGACGCTCGCCGGGCTGGTCTTGGGCGAATATCGGCGGATGGCTAACAACGCAAAGCCCGAGGAAGAAACCCCGACTTTGACTCCGCGCGAGGCAGAAGTGTTGCGCCTAGTAGCCAAGGGTCTGAGCTATCGAGATATCGCTAGCCAACTGTTCGTTTCGCATCGAACGGTACAAAATCACGTCCAAAATGTGCTGCGTAAATTGCAGCTGCACAATCGTGTCGAATTGACTCGTTATGCCATCGAGCAAGGGCTAGACAGCTGACGGTCGCTGCTGGCCGTCACCCGATCGCAGTGAGCCAGCATCTGGGGTATCAGCTATCTGACCTCGGCCTCAGTTCGTCCGACTGGTCCGTCAGCTTGGACGGATCACCGCAGCGCTGCGTCAGCGGCCTATCCTTGGTCAGGTGAGCCAGCCAGTTTTACCGACTCTCGATCAATTGCACGCGCTACCACAATTGCAGCAGCCCAGCTATGCCGACGCTGCGCGCGCGGCTTGGGTCGTCGATCGGTTACGGGAGTTGCCGCCATTGGTATTCGCCGGCGAATGCGACGATCTGCGTAACCAAATCGCGGCGGTCGCTGAACGGCGGGCGTTCATCTTGCAGGGCGGCGACTGCGCGGAAACCTTCGCGGGGGTGCGCGCGGACAATATCCGGGCCAAGCTGCGGGTGCTGCTGTCAATGTCGGTGGTCATGACCTACGCCGCGCAGTTGCCCGTCGTCAAGATCGGACGGATAGCCGGCCAGTACGCCAAGCCTCGGTCGCGCGATACTGAAACTCGCGGTGAGGTGACGCTACCTGCTTACCGTGGTGATGCCGTCAACGGCTTTGAATTCACCGCCGAAGCTCGTCGTCATGATCCTGATCGGCTCTTGGAGGTCTACAACTACTCGGCTGCCACGTTGAACCTGGTGCGGGCTTTCGTCAGCGGTGGTTTCGCAGATCTGCGCCAGCTGCACGCCTGGAATGCAAGCTTCGTGCGTGATTCCAATGTCGAAGCTGCCTACGAGCAGCTGGCCGCCGAGATCGACCGCGCGTTGGGTTTCATGGAAGCCTGCGGGGTGCCTGACGACACCTTGACCAAGGTTGATTTCTACTCCTCGCATGAGGCGCTGTTGCTCGATTACGAATATGCGATGACGCGGATTGATTCGCGGACGAAACTGCCCTACGACACCTCGGCGCACATGGTGTGGGTGGGGGAGCGCAACCGCCAGCCGAATGGCGCTCAGATCGAGTTGCTTCGGCACGTGCAAAATCCCATCGGCGTAAAGCTCGGTCCGAGCGCGACCGGTGAAGTAGCTTTGGAGATCGCCGACCGGCTCGACCCGGATCGGGTGCCTGGCCGGTTGACCTTCATCACTCGGATGGGCGCAGACAAAGTACGCACCAATCTGCCGCCGTTGGTTGAAGCCGTCGAAGCGTCCGGACGCAAGGTCGCTTGGATCTGCGACCCGATGCACGGCAACACTTTCGAATCCGAAAATGGTTTCAAGACGCGCTCCTATGACGCGGTCGTCGAAGAGCTCAATGGTTTCTTCGACGTGCACGACCAGGTGGGTTCTTGGCCTGGTGGGGTGCACGTCGAGCTCACCGGCGATGATGTCACCGAGTGCGTCGGCGGAGCTTTCCAGCTCTCCGAACAGGACCTCGCCAGCCGTTACGAGACCGCCTGCGATCCTCGCCTCAACCGCAACCAGAGCCTCGAGCTCGCTTTCATGATCGCCGGCCGACTCAACCAGCACTACGAACGCAATCGCACGCCGATCGAGGTGCCCGATTTCCGAGAGTGACGAATCGCCTGTCGATCGGCTCGTTTAGGGCTGTCGTCAGTCCGCCCCTCGCAAGCTCTGGCTGATCGTCAGTCCGCCCCTCGCAAGCTCTGGCTGATCGTCAGCCCGCCCCTTTTCGCGGGGCCGGGCTGCCTCGACTTTGCTCGTCCGCTGGTCAAGCGTTTCTTTCTGGTCGTGTGCCGGTGGTTGGGTTTTGTTTCCGTCGTGATCTGCGGCGAGTCGGTTCCGGGTCGACTCGCTCGCCCTTTTCTCCGAGGCCGCTTTCGCGTCCTCGGCGGGCTCGGTCGTCTCGAGGAACCTCTCTTGCCGCCGATCACTCCTTAGAACCCCAAGTCTGCGAGGTGTGGCGCCGTCGTTTTGTTCAAAGGCGTGGTGGGTGTGGTCGGCCGGGTTGGGTCGGGCCTCGAAGCGAAAGAGCGCGGCCATGACCCTCGGCGCAGCAGAGGGTCATGGAGTAGAGCGCGAGTGAGCGCAGGGGGCGGGACGGCCGCACCAACCACGACGGCAACCAAACCCAACCACCAAAAGCGAATGCAGACAACGAGAAGCGACCAGCGGACACGAGGCAAACCAGTTAGACGGCTAGCCGTCTAACGGACACCTTCAAACACCCAAGCAGCGTCGAGACACAGATAGACCGTCTAACGGACACCGGCCCAAGACCAAGCAGCGCATAAGCACGGCGAGCCGTCTAACGGCACCTATCAGAAACGGACGTCACCTAAGCGCGAGCAGAATCGTGCGGCGCGGGGGATGATGGAGACATGCGGATTCAACATTTGGGGCACTCGTGCGTGCTGATTGAGGCGGCTGGTGAGCGGATTTTGGTCGACCCGGGCGCATTTTCAGATGCTTGGCATGGGTTGGACCACGTCGATGCGGTCTTCGTCACTCACCAGCACAATGATCACGCCGATCCTGACGAGCTGCCGGCATTCCTAGCTAAGCATCCCGATGCGATCGTCGCCGTCGAGGCGTCGGTGCCCGAGCACGTCGAACTACCAGCTAGTGTGCGGCGTTTGGTGGCCGGAGAGATCGTCGAAGTGGGCGCGGTGCAGGTGCAGACTGTCGGTGGCTTGCACGCGATCATTTACGCCGATATTCCGAGGGTGCACAATGTCGGTCTGCTGATCAGCGCGCCCGACGAACCGACGCTTTTTCATCCAGGTGACGCCTTGGACACCGCACCGGACGGCGTCGATTTCTTGTGCATTCCACTGCAAGCTCCCTGGTCGGCGACCAAAGAAGTCATCGATTTCACCCGATCGGTTGGCGCTGCGAGAGCGATGCTGATTCACGATGGACTGCTGAATGATCAGGGCTATGCGACGGTGAGTAAGCACATCGTGAATCTTGGCGGTTCGCAGATTGAGGATCTCCGTGACGGCCGCTGGCTGGAGCTCTAGCCGGCAGTGACGCGACGGTCATCGCCAAGAAGATCGCCGCTCCGCCGAGCACGACCTGCCAGGTCAATAGCTCTTGGCCGACCATGATCGCGAACATGGCTCCCCAGACCGGCTCAGAGCTCATGATTACTGCAGCTCGACTCGGATTGACGCGGGCCTGCGCCCAGGTCTGAGCCAGGATAGTGAACGCACCGCAGACGACGCCGAGATAGGCGATCGCCCACCAATCGCCGGCACGCGTCGGTAACGCGATCCCACCAGGCAGCGCAGCGATGATGCTCATGGCCGCTAAGACCAGTGATTGCACGAAACCCAGCTGGATGGTGTTCTGGCTCGTTGCGAAGCGGCCAGTGGCGATGATGTGCGATGCGAACATCAATGCGCCTAGCGCGGTCAGCCACTCTCCGCTGCCGAAAGCGAAGCCGGCACCGGGATCGAAGGTCAACACCGCCAGGCCGCCGGTGGCAAGTGCTGCCGCGACCCAGACTCGGTTGGCGACATTGCGGCGTAACAATAAGGCTTCCAAGATTGGCGTCGCCACCACATACATGCCGGTCAAGAATCCCGACGTTGACGCTGACGTAGACGTCAACCCGAAGGTCTGCGCGAGCTGCCCAGAGCCGAACAGCAGACCAAGAATTGCGCCTTGCCACAGATGTTCTTTAGCCAGGAACGGCGTGGCCTTGCGGTCTGCTCGGGGCCGTTGACGGGCCTTTAGCTTGCCTATGACGCACATCGCGACGAACATCGCCACGGCTGTCATTGAGAAGCGCAGCGCAGACAGATCAGCTGGGTCGAAGCGATCTAGCAGGTCTTTGATGGCGAACAATGTGGAACCCCACAAGATCGCCATCAAGACCAGGGCAGCAGTCGCGAGCCAGGACTTGGGATCTTTGTGGGTAGCCCCGTTCGCGGGCAGGACATTAGTGTCCGCAGGGGGAGAAAAATTGGTGTATTTGGGCGCGTGAGCCAGCGAGGTCGACTTGTGCATCGCTTGTAGGACAATTTCTGCCGCTCGGAACGAGAACGGCTCATCGGCCAGCCGCTCGGCGCGAGAGCGGTGCATCGCTTGGTTGGCTCTAGCCTATGGCAAGCCTGCTGGTCGCCGCCAATCGAGATCGGTATGTCAAGGCATCTCCAGGCATCGCAATTGTCGCCGCTAGATGCGCCGACGAGCACGTCCTGGCTAGGACAAATCTGATGCTGCAGCTAGACAGCGCGAATGACGACTTCGGACCCTTCGTCGGCTTTGCTGCCGGCTTCGGGGACTGTTTCGACGGCCAAACCAAGTCGGCTACGCAACTCGGTGGCATATTCGACGCGCACTTTGAAGCCGGCGCGTTCCAGGGCGGTGGTAGCGTCCGAAATCTTCTGCCCAGACACCCGCGGCACCTCGATCTTGCGGGGGCCGACTGAGACCGTCAGATTGACCGTGTCGCCGGCAAACAGCTGGCCGCTAGCGGGATCTTGAGAAATGACGCGCCCAGCTGCCACTTCCTTGGAATTTGCTTCGCTCAGTTTTGGCACCAGGCCGCGCTCAGTCAGCGCCTGGGTCGCCTCCCCGGATGTCATGCCGACCAGGTTGGGCACGTCAATTGGCTGCCTACCTTTAGAAACGACGACATTGACCGCCGTATTCGGTGCGACTAGCTGCCCGGCTCCGACCGAGGTTTCAATGATCGTGCCCTGCGCGCCGGTCGGATGATAAGCCTCTTTAACTTCCCCGAGGCGTAGATGATTCTGTTCCAGCGCAGCCTTGGCCTGATCGAGCGGTTTGCCGTAAATGTCAGGCATCGGATAGCGCTCTGGACCGCGTGAAAGGTCAGCTTTGATAGTGCCCTGTCGCACGATCCGTTGCCCGTCTGCGGGATCAGATTTAATGACGTGACCGGCCGCGACATCTTCGGAATAGGCCTCGGTGAACGAAATCTGCAGCCCGGCAGCCTCCGCTGCGGCCACCGCGTCCTGTTTAGCCAGCCCAGCTATTTGCGGAGTGACGGTGTACCTGCCGGCGGTGAACCACCAGATGCTGCCAGCCAAGACGGCCAACACGACAGCCAATGCGATCCACAACACAGGTCCCCTGCGCACGCGAGTCTTCGGAGCGGCGACCATCGTAGCGCCAGCTGTTCGAAGGCCAATCGAGCGCCTACCCGGCTCGCTAGCCTCGTCGAATTCGGCTGCGTACTCGTCGTAATCGTCGAGGTGATCTTCGTCACGATAGGTGTCCTCGCCGCGAGCTTCAGCCACTTCGAGCGGAGTCAGCTCGTCGTCAGCCTGCGTCGGCGATGCAGCATTCTCCTCCTCAGCTGCAGCTGGGGTTCGGCTCGCAAGCGTTCCGACACCAGCAGCGGCAGCGTTAGCGCCGGCCAGATCGCGCAATCGGCGTCCCCCCGGGGCTGCTTTGGCAGGAGCCGTCGACGTCGGCTGCCTGCTGGCTGACGGCTGGCTGGCTGACGGCATGCTGTGGCGCTGGGGAAACATGATCGCCGACAGCGCCTCGTCATTGGTCACGCCCTGTTCGAGCGCTCGACGAGCCCGTCGAATTCGTGACAACAAGGCGTGCCCGTCGATGGGACGCAGTCCAGCATCACGACGAGTGCAGGCCAAGACCAAGGCGTCAAGATAGTCAGGAATGGGTTGGCGGCGAGCCAGTTGTGGATGGTCCTGGTAGAGCCGCTGCGAGGGCGCCGGCATGTCTTGGTTGACGTGCGCGTAGGCCACCTGGATCGGCGTATCGCCCGAGTACGGCTTGGATCCGGTCAGTAGTTCAAACAAGATGATGCCTGCCGAATAGACATCTGATCGCGAATCAGCCCGGCCACTGACGACTAACTCAGGAGGTAGATAGGACACCGTGCCGATCAGCAGGCCTTGGGTCGCGGTCGACGAATGCGAAGTGACCGATTTAGCCAACCCGAAGTCGGCTACTTTGATCGAGCCGATGTCATGGCTGCCGCCACCCCTAATCAGCACATTTTCCGGTTTGACGTCGCGGTGCACGATGCCAGCTTCATGCGCTGCGGCGAGCGCAGCCGCGATGGGCTCCATATATTGCAAGGCGCGCAGTGGGCTGAGCGGCCCTTCGGTGACGATGACCTTGCGCAGCGTGTGGCCCTCGATGAATTCCATCACGATATAGGGCCGGCCTTGATCTTGACCCTGATCGTAGATGCCGACCACATTCGGATTGATCAGCTTGGCTGCGGCGCGTGCTTCCCGGTCGAATTTCTTAGCGAAATCGGCGTCATCGCCAAGCCCGTCGTGCATGATCTTGACGGCGACCACTCGCTCCAAGCGCCGGTCCCAAGCGCGATAGACCGTCGCCATGCCGCCACGAGCTAGGCGCGAGAGAATCTCGTAGCGGCCGTCCAACACATTGCCCAGCATCGGGTCGCTAGTGGTAGAGGTCACCTCGGCTCCTCATCGTCTCGTCGTCTCGTCGACGCCTTCATTGGCCGGCAAGCCCGGGACGGCATTGACCTGGTACGCATTGGCTGGTAGCTGCCCCCGGATTCGCGGCCAGTCTAGACGCTTGCGCTACTGAATCCGGCGAACAGCGCGCTGAGATAGGCTGACCAGCGTGACAGCAATGATGGGTCTTGACACCCGCCTGCGGCTGGCGAAGGTGGCCGTCATGGTGCCGACCTTGGACCGCGGCGAACAGCTAGCCAACCTATGTGACGAGATGGCTTCGGCGAGCGCAGCCATGGTCTTCATCGATGACGCGACCGCGAGTCGCGATGAGGTCGCGGCCAGCTATCAGGTCGCGCTGCAGAGTTCTGGTTTCGACGCGATCGTTGGCGTCATCGCAGACGCCGATTGGTCCGACGTTGGAGTCGACGCCCAGTTGAGCACCAAGCCGGTGCCCAAGCCACATCAATGGGCGTTGCGAGGCCGTTTCGTCGGCGACGAGCCGCAATTACGCACGGCGCTGGCCGACGATGAGATCGATTTCATTTTCGTGCCGACCAAGCTGGTGGCTGCGGCCGCGCAGCTCGCTCCGGCGACCGCAGCGGATTCAAAGCCGTGGTTCGTGGCTGGCGTACGCAACGCCGACGACACCCGCGCAGCGATCGAGCAGGGAGCCTGCCGGGTCGCGGTCTGGGTCGATCGCCAAGGATTGGGCGGGGCGGTCGAGCAGCAGTGGCAACTGGTCACCGAGGTCTGGCGGCGTCCCGAAATGCAGCAGGCGACCTTCGCCGCGTTCAATAGTGACGCCGGCCAGCAGCGTAGACCAGATCAAGAGCCGCCGGATTGGTCGATCTATGACGCTCCGAGCGCGCCCGGAGGGCCTAGCTGACAGTTCTTCTCGCTGATCGGACGGATGCCGTGAACCGCGTCGCCTCGATGGATGTTCGCTGCCGATTGGTGACGATCTCTCGCCGCTTTTGAGCTAGCCCCTCGAGGCTCAGCGTCACCAGCAGGTGCAGCATGCATCGGATGAGACGATCTTTCCGGCAAGCCCAGGTCAGTGACGACGACCGCCTGCGGCTGCGTCTAGGGTCCTCTCGCCGGGCGTGGTGGCGGCTAGCTTTGTCGGTGGACTGCTAATTCGGCTAGCTTGGTCAAGGCGATTCGTCCAGGCGTACTGATTTCGAGCTCCGCTAGAACCTGCTGTGCGCGGTCCCAATCACGTTCGATCAGCTCTTCGACGGCGTCGGCGGCTCCACAGCTGACGATCAGCTCGCGGGCGCGCTGCAGACCGAGGTCAGTCAACTTCGGGTCACCGACCAACGAGGCCAGCTCTTCAGCATGCGGTGATGCGTCCAAAGCCAATGCCAGCAACACCGTGGCTTTGCCTTCCCGAAGATCATCGCCGGCTGGTTTGCCGGTCTGTTCAGGAGACGCGAAGACCCCCAATAGGTCGTCGCGCAGCTGGAAAGCGCGACCCAGCGGCGTGCCGAAAGCAGCGAGATTTTCTAGTAGTTCAGGGTCAGCTCCAGCTAGTGCAGCACCAAATTGCAGCGGCCGCACGACGGTATATTTCGCGGTCTTAGTCTCCAAAACCAGCTCTGCAGCTTGCAGTGGCGCCAGATCTGCGAGCAGCTGGAATTGATTCGCGATGTCCAAGAATTGGCCAGCATTGACCTCGGTGCGCACCGCGAACCAATAGGGCAATGCCGAAGCCAATTGGTCGGCAGGCAGGCCCGCCGACAGCAGCGTCTCGTCGGCCCAAGAAATCATTTCGTCGCCCAGAATCACCGCCTGGGCTCGGCCATAGTCCTCCGACTGTTCGGGCTGATCGGCGGCGAACGCGCGATGTGCGGACGGCAAGCCCCGGCGGGTGTCCGAATCGTCGATTAGGTCGTCGTGCACGAGCACGCCGACGTGCAATAGCTCGAAGGCGGCGCAGGCTTGCAGCAGGCTCGCGTGGTCGAGGTGGCTGGCTGCGTCAACGGCAATATGACCCCAGTAGGCGAACGCCGGCCGGATGCGCTTGCCGCCAGCGCATAGGTCACGAGCCAGCTGGGTCATGCGCAAGGTATGCGGCGAGACTGCGGCCAGCCGTTGCTCGACACGGTCGACTTGGGCTGCCAGCGCGGCGTCAATGGCGCTGCGAAAATTGGCGCTGATCGGATCGTGCGGATCAAAGTCCAGGGCAGTGACGTCTTGCTCGGCTGCGACGTCGGCTGGGTCGCTGAAACTTTCCGCAGGTGACGCAGCGGCTCGGGACAGATCAGCGGTCATGCATGGCACCCTACTCAGCTAGCACTGAGTCGTGCGAGTCCGGCGGCTGCGGATCAGCAGCGTCACGCCAAGGTCCCGACAGGCGCTTGACGGGGCCGTCCCGTCTGTCGTCATGCAGCCAGCGTTGCTGACCGCAGATCTATGATTGAGCCCGTGCCTGCTGCCCAATCTGTCGCCGATCTGCTCGCCTCGACTGATCGCCCCACCTACAGTTTCGAGTTCTACCCACCCAAGGATGAGGCGGGTCGACAAAGCTTGATGGAGACCATCGATCTGCTGGAACCCCTGCAGCCAGACTGGGTGTCGATCACCTATGGCGCAAACGGCGGCAACCGAGACCGCACGCTCGGATTGACCGTCGAATTGGCCCAGCGTGCCGAGGCCACGCAACGGAGCTTCTTGATCGTGGGCCATCTGACTTGCACCGGACAAAGCCGAGACGAGTTGGTCGCCGCCATCGACGCCTACGGTGAGGCAGGGGTGCGCAATATTTTGGCGATCCGCGGCGACATGCCTGGTGGTGCGACGGTGCCCTGGCAGCAGCACGAATCGGGTCTAGCCAATGCCACTCAGCTGGTCGAATTGATCAAATCGCGCGGTGATTTTTGTGTCGGCGTCGCCGCATTCCCCGATGTGCACCCGTCCTCAAATCCCCAACTGGATGTCGAGATTTTGCTGGCTAAACAGCAGGCAGGCGCCGAGTTTGCCGTCACCCAGTTGTTCTTCGATGCTGCGCACTATTTCCGGCTGGTCGAGGCAGCCCGCGCGGCCGGGGTCACAATTCCGATCATCGGTGGCGTCATGCCGGTCACAAATATCAAGGGCCTTGGCAAGATGGCTGAGCTGTCTGGTGCTGACATTCCCGCGCGCGTGGTCGAGACACTATTGAAGGTGCCTGACGATCCGGTCATGGTGCGTACCGCAGGCTCGATGATCGCCTCGCAATTGTGCCGCGAGCTGCTGGACGGGGGAGCACCCGGCCTACAATTTTTCACTCAAAATCGCTCGGTCGCGACGCGAGAGATTCTCGCCATGCTCCGGGCATCGGGCTACTGAGGTCGATAGTCACCAGCCGCTGCGTCGGCCTGGTCAACGCGACATAGAGCACGCGCACCCCACCGGGAGCCTGCTCGACGATGTCGTCCGGCGACAAGACCACGACCGCGTCAAATTCCAGACCTTTGGCTTGCAAATCAGTGATGACGGTCAGCCGATCACGCAACTGCGCGGGCAAATCGAGGCTTTCGATTAACTCGAAGGTCCTTGGCTGGGCTGCTGTCGCGGTGATGACAGCCAAACTGCCTTCGACTTGATCAGCCAGTTCGCTCAACTCTTGACGCAGCACCACCGGCAGATCGGCGGGGGTCGTCGTCAACAACTTCGGCTGTACTCCGGTCTCACGCACTGGCGTCGGCAGATCAGCGGCCGGATAGGCGTGCTTGATGACCTGACCTGCCAGCTGCATGACCTCGGCTGGCGAACGATAGTTAGTCGTCAACTTGAAATTGCGCTGCGGTGCTCGGCCGATCAAATCCCGGATCGCGCGCTCAATTTCTTGGCTATATGAATACGAGCTTTGCGCCGGATCGCCGACCAATGTCCAAGATGCCTGCGGGCCCCGTCGCCGCAGCATCCGCCACTGCATCGGGGTGACATCTTGGGCTTCGTCGACCAACACGTGAGCGTAGGTGTCGATCGGTTCGTCCTCGTCGATCTCGCGGTTGGTGGCCAGCCGATCTGCGGTCGTCACGATCTCTTCGACTTGCGCGCCGGCTTCCAAGAACAGCAGCGGATCTTCGGCGTGTTCAGCGGGAACGGGGCCGATCATCGCGGCGAGCTCGTCCAACAGCGCGATGTCAGAGATGCTCCACTGCGGTCTGGGACGGCCATTGCCCGGTTGATAGCCCCGAGCGTGCGCCAAAGACGAAGCCAAGACCTCTTGCTCATCAGCGTCGATCTGACCATGTCCGAATTTGCGTGCCGCTTCCGGATCAGCCAGCCGAGCTAAGACCTGCTCGGCGCTCAACATCGGCCACCAGGCGTTGACGAAGAGTTCATAGCTGGGCTGACCGGAGACGATGTCATCAAATAGCTCACGGTCAAGGTCCAAAGTGGCGGCAATTTCGGGACTCAGTTTGGCCCATAGCGCATCGCGCAGCGCGGCTTCAGCATTGGCACGGGCTTGGTTGACGCGCTGCCGAGCTAGCACGTCTTTGCGGATGCGGCTCAACTCGGGGGCTTCGAGGGTCAAAATTTCGCCCTTGACGCTGACCCGCAGCCGCTGGGCGGCAGGGCCATCTAACAGTGGTTCTTGGACGGCGCGGCGTAGCACGGGCAGCATCCGCAAGCTGCCCTTCAAGGTCGCGGCGGCTGCCTCATCGGTGCGCGTGACGCTGAAGCCAAGCACGTCACCGGCCAGTTGGCCCATGGCGCGCAGGGTGACCGAATTCTCGCCCAATCCGGGAAGCACCCGTTCGATATAGCTCATGAACAGATCCGACGGGCCGACCACCAGGACGCCGCCTTGCTCGAGGCGTTTGCGGTGGGTGTAGAGCAAATATGCCGCCCGGTGCAGCGCGACCACGGTCTTGCCAGTGCCGGGTCCGCCGGAGATGATCGTGACGCCCTGGTAGGGGGCGCGAATCGCTTCATCTTGTTCGGCTTGGATCGTCGCGACGATGTCACGCATGCGTGGACCACGAGCTCGTTTCAGCGACGCCAGCAGCGCGCCTTCGCCGACGACGGGCAGTTGAGAATCTGCGTCTTGGTCGAGCAATTCATCCTCGATGCCGACCACTGTCGACTGCTTGCAGCGCAACACTCGGCGACGGATGACACCCATCGGATTGGTCGCGGTAGCGCGATAGAAGGGTTCAGCAGCAGGCGCGCGCCAGTCGATGACTAAGGGTTCATAGTCTTGGTCGCGAACGCCGATCCGGCCGATATGGCGCAGGTCATCGTCCAATAGGTCAAGGCGACCAAAGACCAAGCCATCGTGTTCGGCATCCAAGACTGCCAAGCGGCGGGCTGCTTGATAGGCGAATGCGTCACGTTCGAACATCGCCGTGCCATCTTCTTCGCGCACCCAATCGGATCGATCAGTGCGGAATTTCGCCTGCGACTCGGCCTCGATCGAACGCGCGGATTCGGTCGCTACTGCTAGCTGGTCGTATACCTTGTCGACATGCGCCTGCTCGATAGCTAGCTGCTCGGCATAGATCTCATTTTGGCTGGCCGCCTGGGGCTCGGCAGCAGTCGCTGCGCTAGCTTCTAGCCGCTGTGCTATCGCTTCGTCGTTCTCGGGCTTACCGCTGGTTGGCTGAGCGGCATGCGAGTGCGGCGAAGCGGAATTCAATAGCTCAGAACGTGACGGATCTGAATTCGGCAGGGCAGCAGTCAACGGGTCGTCCTCTTAGGTCAGGCTGACGTCCCAGTTTACGGCCATTTTCGGGATTGAAAAAGAATCGGGCTGACGATTGCCGTCAACCCGATTGTTTACTATTTCAAGCTGCTAGTTCAGCGCTGCGAAAGAGTCGCGCTCACAGCCGCAGTCGCGTTGGGAGTCGCACTGGCATTCGCAGTGGACACGACGACCGAAGGCATCGGCGGCGGAACCGCACCTGATTCGACCTCAACGTCAGCGGGCGGCTGGGTCGGCTTGCTGGACGGCTTCGGCTCGACCGGGCGGGGCACCTGAGTTGAAATCGCGCCGCTCGCCGCATGGTAGTACAGCGGACCGTTGACGAACTGCTGCACCGAACCACCAGGGATCTGCTGTTCCGCGCCAGTGGGCAAGCCCATTTGACGCACACCGCCGTTGTAGAACAAGCCGGTGCGCATGCCCCAGCCGACCAGATGGCAGCCGGTCTCGGTGCTCCAATAAATGTCAGCGTCAGAGAAGCTCTGCACGACCCCGCCAGGCAGTGACTTTTCGTCGCTCGTCGGCAGGCCAATATTCACTTGCCGATACTGTTCGCGAATTCCGCCAGTGACGACGAATACCTTGCTCAGTTCGGTATTCCAGTAGAAATCGGCATTAGTGAATCGCTGCACTGAACCGCCAGGAATTGCTTCTTCGGGGCCGAGTGGAGCGCCGACTTGTTCAGCGCCAATTTCGCGATAGCGATATAGGAAAGCATTGGTGATCTTGATCGGGCCATCAGCGGTCCAGAAAACCTCGGCATTGGTGAAAGCTTGCTTTGAAACCCCAGCAATGATTTGCTCGTCACTTAATGGCCAGCCGATGCCCGAAACGCCACCTTCCCAGTGATGCACGAAACGCATGCCGTCGCGCACGACTGCGGCGTTATTGTCATGCCAGTAAATATCGCCTTGCACGAAATTTTGCACGGCGCCATCTTCTAGCGCTTTTTCTTCGCTGGTCGGCAGACCCAATTTATCCTGCGCGCCGAGGTCGCGATATTTACCATTCATGCCATTAGCGACGCCGAAAGTACCCTGCTCAGGATTCCAATAAATATTGCCATTCTGGAATTCTTGAGTGGCGCCGCCAGCGACGTCATGTTCGTTTTCCTTCGGCAAACCAAGCCAAGGCCCAGCATTGACGTCACGATGCCGGGTGACGATAGCGCCGGATACTTTGACGACATTATCGCTGATGCAATACGCGTCTCCTGCCTCAGCTCGTTGTCGGGCGACTCCAGAGATCAGTTCAGGGTTACCAATGGCCTTGCCAAGCCCAGCTTCGGCCACTGGGCGGCAATTCCATTTCGCGGTCCCAGATGCGGTCAATAGCGGATTTGCCAGGGCAGCAGCGCCGGACAAGACAGAAGTTCGGCCAGATTGATCTTCGAAAATTCGGCCGCGTTCAAAGTTTTGATTCCAGCCGCCGTCAACACGGAAACGTTCACTCGTCGGATAGCCCAATGAATTACGGACGTTGGAATCAAGTCGATATGCATTCCAGATCTTGCCGAAAATGGCGTGCGATCCGTAGACCGGATGCCAGGCGACAATTCCGGAGTTGAAAGCGACCATGCGAGCGCCGCCGATGGGGCCGTCCATTTCTGCGCTACGTGGATTGCCTAGCGCGGCGCGATCCTCGGGGGACATGGCGCGCCAATGTTCACCAATGCCAGCATCGACGCTGGCGGGGCCGATCTTGTAATTCAAATTATCGAAACGGCGAAGATTATTGGCATTAATGATGTTAATGATTTTTTGCGCATATGACGGATCAGTGGCATACCCGGCACGGTGAATAGCGCGCGCGAAATCATCGGCATTATTGGTCTGAAAAGCCGGCGCATAGCGGCTGTTATTACGCAAGAAGTGGCCATGATCCATGAATGAATCGCTGACCTTCGAATATGTCCGAAAAGGCGCGACGACCGTCACTGAGACGCCATTGAAGACCTCCCAGGTGGACATATTGATGCAGCCATCTTGATATGGGCTAGGCGTAGCGCTGCATTTGACGCCGAAATATGCTTGGCCGTATTTCGAGAGCGCAGATTCGCCCCAGCCGGATTCCAAAATTGCCTGCGCGATAGCGACCGAGGCGGGCACTCCGAACTGACGTTGGCCTTCTTGGGCCATCGGGGCGACGCCAGCGATGAAAGCTTCTACTCGATCGGCTGCGTGCGCGATTGGCGGAGCGATGAAGCAGCTTCCGGTCAACGCCATCGCCAGTAGGGCAGCGCTGCTGGCTGCGATTTTCTTGCCGCGAGGCTGCTGCTCACTCGAGCGGGTGCCGTTGATCGGCTGGTCGGCGGTCTGGGAGATTTTCGACGTGGCCAATTCGTCCCCCGTGTTGCATCAATTTCGGTCAGGTCGGGTGCGGGCTCGATCAGGTTGGTGCGGCTCGGGCTCGCTAGACGTCCGCGCGTCGAGCTCGGCGTCTGGGTGCATATTGCGTAGTCGGCCGGCTGGCGGCCACTTGACCCTCGAGTGCCGCTCGAGTCTTCAGGCGTAAATCCGGGCTCAGCAGAGTTAAAGCTGCAAGTTGAGGTAGAGACTTTTCGCGCTAGCTGTTGAGTCAGCTGCGGCGAAAATTTGGGGGACTTGATTTTTTGTCGGCAGCACCTCTTATAGTTCTCAATGTCGAACAAATGTTCGAATAATCCCTTATCTGATTGGCCGGATGGGTCTGTCTGGGGGAATGAGAACGGTCAAGCCGTTGACGGACGGCTGATTGGAGGAGCGGGATGCGCACCTATGCAGAGCCGATAATGGTTCGGTTAGCTGAGCCAGACGACGATTGGCAACGCCTGGCTGGGTTGGCTGATCGGCCAGCAGTTGGCGAACAGTCGGCACAATCAGGTGATTCGGCGACGGGCTGGTCTGGAGCTAGCCCGGCGCAATTCATTTGGCGAAAGCGCTTGTGGCGGGTATTGCGAGTGCAACGCTGCTGGTCCCAAGCCGAAGCCTGGTGGGATCGACAGCCGGTGGAGCGGCGGGTGTGGCTGGTAGAAGCAGCCTGCAATGTCGATCAGCAGCCGGGGGTCTATACCTTGGCAAATGCTGGCGAAAGCTGGTGGCTACAGGCGGCGTGGGATTGACGATGAACGATTTCACGCATCTGCGGGTGGCTTCGGCCTATTCAATGAAATACGGCGCGGCTCAACCCAGCGAGCTAGTCGCCGCTGCCGCTGAACTCGGCATGTCCAGCTTGGCATTGACTGATCGAGATGGTCTTTATGGCGCCATCCGCTTCACCAAGGCCTGTCTGCGGCATGGCTTGCAGCCGATCATCGGGGTCGACCTCGCCGTCGATTTCAGCCCAGGTCATCGATTGACCAAGATCGGCAAAGCTCCGACAGCAGCCAAGGGTGGCAATAGCGACGAGCTGTGGCGCGCCCAACATTCCGGTCAAGACAGTTGTCTTGGATTGCCTCGGGTGGTCGTCTTAGCTCGTCCCGGGGGTGGCTGGGGAGCGCTTTGCCAGCTCGTCAGCGCGGTGCAATTGGCTGGCCAGCGCGGCGAACCGATAGCCAGCATCGACCAAATCGCTCGCTTCACTGCCGGCGGCAAATTAGTCGTCTTACTCGGCGCGGATAGCGAATTTGGCATGGCGGTCGCCGATCGTCGCGAAGATCTAGCGCTGATCGAACTAGCACGTTGGCGGACACTGCTCGATCCGGGGCAGTTATTCGTCGCTTGCTGTGACCATGGCGTGGTCGAGCATTCCGGTAGCGGCTGGTCACCGACTTCGACGGCGCACGCTGCCGGCATGCTGCGACTGGCTGATCAACAAGGCGTGCCGGCAGTGCTTACTAATCAGGTACGCATGGCGAATCCGTCGCAGGCAGAGCTATGCGACGTCTTAGACGCCACCCGACGGCTGTTGCCGCTAGGACGACGCAGCCTAGACCGTCGTAATGGGGCTGCCTGGCTGAAATCAGCTGCTCAGATGGGGCGTGTCGCGGACGCTATCGCGCAGCGCGTCGGTGGTCCAGATGCGCATGGTCGAGCGATCAAATTGCTCGACGACACCGCGCAGCTAGCTAGTTCTTGCGTGTTGGATCCGGCTGCTGACGTCGGTTTGGGGCAGCTGCATTTGCCGGAGGCTAGTCGTTTCGGAGCTAGCCAAGGCGAGCTTTCAGCCTTGCTGCGGGCACGCTGCGAGGGAGCTGTGAACGCTCGCTATGGGCGTGCCGAACAGGCAGTCTTGGGTCGCTTGGACGAAGAATTGGCCGTCATCTGCGAACTCGGTTTTGAAGCCTATTTCCTGACCGTGGCTGAGGTCGTCGAAATGATCCGCGACATGGGCATACGTTGCGCAGCTAGAGGTTCTGGAGCAGGCAGTTTGGTTAATTATCTGCTGGGCATTTCTGGGGTCGAGCCGCTGTCGCATGGGCTGATCATGGAAAGGTTCTTATCGCCGCTACGTCAAGCGCTGCCTGATATCGATTTAGACGTCGAATCCGCGCGGCGAACCGAGATTTATACCCAAATATTGGCCAATTTCGGCGCAGAACGCGTCGCCTGCATGGCGATGATCGATACCTATCGGGTGCGGCACGCGGTGCGTGACGTCGGGGCTGCGCTGAGTCTGCCGCCGGCAGAAATTGATGCGATTGCTAAAGCTTTTCCGCATATTCGTGCCCGCGACGCCCGGGCTGCGCTGCGTGATCTGCCAGAGCTGCGCAATTTGGGGCTAGCTGAGCCTAGATTTGAGCAATTTTTCCAACTGGTCGAAGCGCTGGACGGATTGCCCAGACATGTCTCCTTGCATCCTTGTGGGGTATTGCTCTCAGACGCGACGCTAGGTCAGCGCACGCCGCTGGAGGCGAGTTTGGCCGGCTTTCCAATGAGTCAATTCGACAAAGACGATGTCGAAGATCTCGGCTTGTTGAAATTAGACATCTTAGGCATTCGGATGCAGTCGGCGATGGCCCATTGTCTGACCGAGATCGACCGTACTGAAGGCCAGGCCGAGGTGCCAGATATTGACCAATTAGCGCCCTTCGATGATCAGCCGACCTATGCCATGATCCAGCACGCTCAGACGCTGGGTTGCTTCCAAATCGAATCTCCAGGTCAACGTGAACTAGTCGGAAAATTCGGGCCGCAGACTTTCGAAGATCTGATCATCGACATTTCGATGTTCAGGCCCGGCCCGATCAATACCGACATGGTCGTGCCCTTCTTGAATGCTCGGCAGGGCTGGACTAGACCGCGCTATCTACACCCGGATTTCGAGCCGATCCTGGCTGAAACCGAAGGCATCGTCGTCTTCCATGAACAGGTCATCAAATTGATCGCCGCGGTCACCGGCTGTTCGTTGGCTCGTGCTGACGAAGCCCGCCGAGCATTGGGCGATTGGGACGGCCAGCAGGAGACAAAACAGTGGCTGGTGCCACAGGCGCTAGCCCGCGGCTATTCAGCAAAGCTCGTCGAGCGGGTCTGGGAGGTGCTGGCGGGTTTCGCGTCGTTTGGATTTTGTAAGGCGCACGCTGCAGCATTCGCGCTACCGACCTACCAATCAGCTTGGTTGAAACGCCATTGGCCGGCGCATTTCCTAGCTGGCATCTTGACCCACGATCCGGGCATGTATCCCAAGCGATTGTTGCTGGAAGAGGCTCGACGAATGGGGATCGCGATTTTAGGAATGGACGTCAACCGTTGCGGCGCGGAATATCGCGTCGAACGGATTACGCCGCCAGCCCCCGTCGAGCCGCTAGCTAGTGGCCTGCCAGATGGCAGCCAATGGGGCATCAGAATGGCGCTATCAGAGGTCAAGGGAATAGCCGAGAATGACATCAAACGCATCGCTGCTGGTCAGCCATATTTCTCGCTCACCGATTTTTGGACGCGCGCTGCAGTGCCAGCGCCGAGCGTGGAAAACCTGATCCGAGTGGGAGCTTTTGACGCCATGTACGGCATCGCAGCTGGCCAGTTTGTTGGTCAAAAAAACAATCAGGTGACCAGACGAGATTTGCTGTTGACGGTGCAGGACCTGCTGCGTCGGGACCGCGTCGACAATAAGACCGCACGTCGAGCACGCGGCCTGCATAGATCCCCAGAGCTATTTCACGCGAGTTCGGAAAACGCTAGCCAAGCAGCTATTCGCCAGGCCGGAAGGAGAGCTATCGCGACTAAATTGGCTAGTTCTGCCCCGGGCATGCAAATGGCTTTCGACTTCGACGCGCCAGCTGAATCAGAAGAAGTTGGTGGCTGGGATGGAAGTGAATTCGCCAATTTTGAGACAGCCAGTGACGGCTTAGCAGATCTCGACCCCGGCGAGCTCGATGACAAAGATCTCGACCCGGCAGATATCGGTCCAGCCGCGTCGTCGACATCGGCAGATCGAGTCTTCCGAGCGCCGAATGATGTGCGGATCTCTGGACTGCCAGAGATGGCTCTAGCGGAGCGGCTAGAAGCTGAACTGGACGTGCTGGGTATGGACGTCAGTGCGCACGTCATCGACTTCTATCGCGAATTCCTGACTGCGCTGGGTGCAGTCGATGCAGCCGAACTGATCAATCTCCGTAACAGCAGCGAGGTGTTCGTGGCAGGTGTCAAGGTCGCTACCCAGACCCCCGCGGTCAGATCTGGACGGCGCGTCGTCTTCTTGACTCTCGATGACGGTACTGGCCCGTCAGATGCGACCTTCTTCGAAGACGTGCAAGGGCCTTACGCGAGCACCGTATTTGGTTCCTGGCTGCTAGTAGTACGCGGTGAGGTACGTCGAACTGGTCCACGCGGCATTTCGCTGCTGGCCACCGGCGCTTGGGATCTGGGGCTGTTATTTGAAAACTGGCGGCAGCTGCTGGCTGATGGCTGCACCCAACGACAAGCTGCTGAACTGATCAAGGCCGATTTCGCGCCGCCAGCGCCACGTCGACGACCCACCAGGGTGCCGCCGCTAGATCCGCTGGAGGAGTCGTCCCAGCCCGAACAGACCACCGCTTACCCCAGTGCAGCGACACGAGCCGCCCAGCAGCCAGCCGCCGCTGCTTCCGGAGCTGAATCCCCACCCTCAGCTGAAATGCCTAATCGCGCCGAAAATGACGGGTCCGCTGCGAGTAGTCCTGACGCACCCAGCTCGCGACCGAGCGAACCGGACACCGCGCATGGACGAGCTGCTGGCGGCATGGGACGACGCGTACTGCTGCATCCGACGGGGGTGCGGCAATCGCCATATGCCGATGTCGCGCCAGTGGGAGCTACTGCGCCGCGCAAGCTATGGCATTCCAGTCCAGGCAGCTCAGGCTATTGATCGTCAAGCGGAGTGCTGAGCAGATGGGGATGAAGCAGACTAATCGGGTCATCATGCATGTCGACATGGACGCTTTCTACGCTTCGGTCGAGATGGTACGCCGTCCCGAATTATGTGAGCGGCCAATGTATGTAGCCGGTGGTGAACGTGGCGTGGTCTTGTCGGCGAACTATCCGGCGCGCGCCTACGGAGTTGCCGGCGGCATGCCAGCTAGCCGGGCTCGACGGTTATGTCCCCAGGCCGTCATCATTCCGCCAGATCATGACCGCTATGCCGAGGTCAGTGCAGGCGTGATGGCGATTTTGACTACCGTCACTGACCGGGTCGAAGTAGCCAGCATTGACGAAGCCTTCATGGACGTGACGGGTGCGATTCGTCGGCTGGGGGAGCCCCGCTTGATCGCTGAACTGTTGCGCGCCCAGATCGTTGACGAGCAGCGCATCTGCTGTTCGGTGGGCATCGGGCCAAATAAATTGATCGCCAAAATGGCCAGCGCACAAGCAAAACCAGACGGCATGCTCGAAATCCGGCAAGACGAAATATTAAGTTTCTTACATCCCCTGCCCGTCTCGGCGATTTGGGGTGTCGGTGAAGTCACCACGGGACGGCTGAACAGTCTGGGGCTACGCAATATTGACGATCTCGCGCACACCCCGAAACAGACCCTGCAGCGAGCGTTAGGTGACAATGCCGGTGGTTGGTTGGCTGATTTGGCTTGGGGCAGAGACGAACGACAAATCGCCGTCTGGCAGCCTGAACAAAGCGTCGGTTCCCAACACACATTCGCCCGGGACACCGACGACCCGAGGCTGATCTACCAAGAACTACTACGGCTGAGCGCGCGGGTCGCGGCCCGACTCAGATCGTCAAATTGGTGCGCGCGCAGCGTCACGATTTCGGTGCGCTTTTCTGATTTCAAGACCATCACGCGCAGCGCTCAGCTGGCTAGCCCAAGTGACGTCACCGACGAGATCTATGCCAAAGCAGTGCGGCTCTATGACTCTTTGCATCTGCAGCGGGCCAGGGTGCGTCGAGTAGGGGTGCGAGTCGAGGGGCTGGTAGCGGCCGCAGAGGCCTATCTGCAGCCCACCTTGGATGCCCCAGAACGTGGCATGCGAGAAGCTGAGCGGGCCGCAGATTTAGCTGCCTTGAAATTCGGGCCGAACGCAGTGCAACGCGCTAGCCTCACCGTGCCTGCTAAGGGCTAAGCGCAAACGACATCCTGGAAGAATCGGTACGCCTTGCGCGTGGCCGCATCAGCCAGTATTGATCAGCGATACAGATGCCAGTGCCGCCGATCCCTATTGGCTATCGCTACGCGCATTGATCGCATGACACAGAGCAATGACTAGCTGAGCAACCAGCTGACGGCCGGATGATGCGGTTGTCGCTTTACAGGTCGCCTTCAGTGCGACGCCGCCAACGGTCTTCCATCCGTTCGCCCAACGGCGTGGTCTGCGGGGCTGGCTTTGGACGTGACGGCCTGCTGGATGCGTCAACTTTGCGCCAGCTGGTCAGGGCCAACACGGTCGAGCCGAACATCACGACGAAACCGATGATCGACACGATCGGATGCCAGCTGATTCCCATCGCCAGCAAGATCAAGCCGAGCAGGAAAAACGCTCCAGCGATGCTCGCCTTGCGGCGTTCGACTTGATAGGTCGGAGCGCTCGCCATGGATTTGGCGAGCCTTGGATCGTCTTGGATCAGGGACGCTTCGAGTTGGTCGAGCAGTCGCTGCTCCTCCTCAGAAAGTGCCATGCCACCTCCATAGCGTCGCGGGCTGACGTTGACCGTTTGGCATCAGTGTATGCAGCCTAGACCCTGAATCCAGAAAATCGATCCCCAGCACCAAACATCTCAGCAGTCATTTATGGTTTGCCCGCTGCGTCGAGCTGGCGGATCTGAGCAGACCACAATGATGCGGGCCAAAGTCGCGCGGCGAGCCATCGTCGGCTGGGCGCTTCTTGCCACCAGCTCGCCGTCACCTGGGCTGCGTCTTGCTGGGCTTGGGCAGCTACTTCTCGCCATGCGGAGCTATCTGGCTGGCTCACATCTGCGTACAAGGCCTGTTCTTGGGCAAGCGCCAGGCGGCGCAACGCCTGAGCGGTCTGTTTGTCCACGTCCTTGGTCAATGCCGCCGCGACAGCGCGCGGTGAAGCAGCCGGCCAAGTCATGCCGAGATCGATAGCGGTCGAAGCCACCTCCGTCCACGCGCCGCGAACAGCTTGTGGACCGCTCGACTTAGATCGCCGCGAACGGGCGCTTTGCCGCAACAGACTCGGGGTAGCCGCCAAGGCAGCGAGGATCAGTAGGCCAACCAGCCAGGCCCAAATCGTCGAATTTCGCTGTGCCTGCTGCTCTTGGCTCGGATCATCGTCCGCAATGCTCGGCGTCGACGGCGCTGCGCTCGGAGTCAGCGTCGGTTCGGGCAGCGGCTGGGGCTGAATCGGGGTCGGCTCGGGCAGCGACTGCTGTTCGGGCGAGGTATAAGCCGGCGCGGACGCGACACTGACGGTCGGTTCGAAACGAACCCAACCAAGATCTTCGAAGTAGAGCTCGGGCCAGGCGTGCATGTCATAGCTACGCACCTGATAAGAACCGTCCTCGAGCTGGGTGCCGGGCGTGAAGCCAATCGCGACCCGTGACGCAATCCCGAGTGTGCGGGCCAGCAAGGCCATAGCGCTGGCGTAATGGATGCAATAGCCGCTGCGCTCTTGGAACAAGAAATTCAGCATCAGACCGAAACCGGTGCCAGCCGGCGCGTTCAACGAATAGCTGAACCGGGTCTCGTCGCGCAAGAAATTCTGCAGCGCCAGCGCCTTCTGGCCATCGGTGGCCACACCTCCGGCGAGCTGAGTGGCTAATTGCTTAATTTCTACGGGCACATCATCAGGCACGGCCATCGTTTGTTCCGCGTCAGCGGGTACACCAGCGCGTGCATTGCTCAGCTGATCAAAGTTGGGTCCGCCGGTGGTGCTCTCCACGACATATTTCAATCCCGCAGTGTGGCGCTCGGAAGCTCGTGCCGTCGACAGCACCGTCAACGTCAACGGATCAAAAGACCAGCGGCCCTCGACCTCCCAGCGCAGTGGTGCGTAGGGGGCTGGCAGATAAATCGTGTCGAAATCATCCAACTCGATCTCGGTCTTGACCGCCGGGATCGCATAGCTCAAGCCGGGTACCTGCTCCGGGTAGCCACGCTGCAATTTCATGTCGCTGAGCGCCCAACCGCCCGATTGGACGTCGACCAGCGCTGTGGTGCGCAAATAGACCCCACCAGCTTGGTTCGTGCGATAGCGCAAGAGCGGCAAATTTTCTGCACGACGCAAGCTTTGGTGTAGCCGAATCGTCGGGTCGCTCAACTCAATTGGCCCGCGCTGCAGCTCGCTGAAGTCGACCCGCGGAGTAGCATTCGGCGGCACGCTCAACCCGACGATCAAAGCTAGTGCCAGCGCCGGCGTCAACAACCAGGCAGCAGCTGAAATCATGGGGCCGCTGGCGAAACCGAACCGCTGGCCTTTTCGAGCTGTCCTTGCTCGTCCTTCGACGGATCGCGACTTGGATGGGTGCGTGTCCTCGGTTTGCTGATCAGCAGGTACCAGATTTCCCCACTCGAAACTGCGCTGCCTGGTCGCGGCGAGCGCCAGGATCGCCCAGGACATCAGCATTGCGACGAAAGACCAGGCGGGAATACTGGCATGTGGCACGAACACCACGACCAGCATGGGGGTGATCATCACTAGCAAACTAGCGACCACGAATCGGCCAGCGACAAAGAAAATGTCGGTCAACAAGGCGACCAGCACACCGATCAACAGCAAGAAGATCAGCACCCCGTCATGGGGCGCCATCGGCGCGGTCTGACCCTCCATATGATCGATGGCGCTCAAAGACAGTGCCCGCGTGCGTTCCCAGAAACCGCCGGTGTAGTTGCGGCCCGCCCAAGCGATCGCCGCAAAGCCACCCACCAGCCAGATCGCCAAGCTGATCAAGCTAGCAGTCAACACATGACGGCCGCGCCAACGAATGCCCAAGCCAGCCGCAGCTGAACACGAGGCGATCGCCAGTAAACCGATCAGCAGGCGTCGGTCGGCTGCCAACTGGAGCAGTGCCAGATTGGCGCATAGCGCGCCCAACGCAGCCCAAATGCTGTTGCGAGCAGCTGAACTCATGAACGCCTCCCCGCTCCCGCGACACGGCTTCGAGCTTCACTGATCAAATCTGTCCCGTCCTGCATTTCAAGCACCCGCCAGCCCAGCTGGCGCACTTCGTCAGCTGCTGCGGCAGCCGCTTCGAGTGACGGATAGGCCGAGCAAATTAAGACCGCTAAACCAGGCGACAGCTCGCCAGCGATCTCTTGCAGATCTGACTGATGCACTGCGCCTAAGACCAATACCGTCCGCTCGAATCGAACTCGCCCAGCCGCATCGGTCAGTAGTTGCTCGGCCTCGGTCAGCTCGATGTCGACCATGCGTTCGAGCAGCGGGTCGCCGTCAGCATCGGCGTGGCTGAGTTGATGGCGATGGGAGTCATAGAGCTGGCCGCTGACATCGTCGACGATGACCCGTTGGCCGCCAGCGCGCAGCGAAATTGCGATTGACGCGGCCGCCGAGATCGCCAGTTCGAGGCTGCCGTCAGCACCTTCACCGCGATGCCGGCTTGCCCGATCGTCGAGAATGACGCGGGCTCTTGGCTGATCGGCTTGCTCTTCGCGGCGCACCATGAGTTCGCCGAACTTCGCCGTCGAACGCCAATGCACTCGACGTACATCGTCACCCATCCGATAGTCCCGCAGCAGCACGTCATCTTGGCCGAGCGCGCCCGAACGCAGCAGACTCTCGTCGACTTGTTGGCCAGCGTTGACGCTGCGAATCCCGGGTAGCTCAAAAATTCGTGGATAGACGACCAGCGGCGAGATCGACTGGATCGTCGCGATTCGTCGGCTCAGGCCGAACGGATCGCTGAGACCGGCCAGTAGCGGCCCCACTTCGTAACGGCCGCGGCGGGTCGGGGTCAGCTGATAGCTCAAGGCCTGTTGCCAACTGCCGCCTGCCGGTACCGACAGTGCGAATCTCGGATTGACTCCCAAAGCCGCTGGCAGCTGCTCTTCAAGGCTGGTCAAGATTGGCAGCCCAAGACGTTTAGTGCTCAGGTCCAGCACGACCAAGACTGGCTCAGCGACGCTCGCCTGGCGCGGCTCGCAACGGCGCTTCAACTGCAGACGACCTATCGGCAGCCGCGTCCACAAATATGCCAAGAGCGGCAACGCGAACAGCGCGACGGCGAGCCAGTAGGCCTCGCGCTGGTTGGTCAACCAGGCCACCAGCAGCACGCACGTCGCGACGACTAGGACGCTGACGCCGCGCCCGGTAAACGGTCGGCGTCGAGTCTCCACTGCGGGCACGTTCACCTGGTCTGCGGTACAGGGACGGCGCGAGCCAACTGCCGGACCAGTTCATTGGTGTCGGCGCCGGCGGCCTTAGCTGCCGGCAGCAGCCGGTGCGCCAAGACCGGCTCGGCCAGCGCCAAGACATCATCGGGGGTCACATAATTGCGGCCCTGCAGGGCTGCCCGGGAACGCGCAGCGCGCAATAGATGTAGACCCGCGCGCGGTGATGCGCCCAGCCGCAGCTGCTCAGTCGAACGCGTCGCCTCGATGATGTCCAAGATGAAGCCTTTGACGTTGTCAGCGACATAGACCTTGTTGATCTCGGCCATGCAGCGCACGACGCTGGCTGCGTCGGTGACCGCAGTGAGCTCGGCTAGCGGATTCGCTGCGCCGTGCGCGTCCAACATTTCTAGCTCGGCGCTGCGAGGCGGATAACCCATTTCGATGCATGCCATGAAGCGGTCGCGTTGCGCCTCAGGCAGCGGATAGGTGCCTTCCATCTCAATCGGGTTCTGCGTAGCAATGACGATGAATGGCGCTGGCAGCTGCATCGTGGTGCCATCGACGGAAATCTGCTGCTCGGCCATCGCCTCCAGCAGAGCTGATTGCGTCTTGGGCGAGGCACGGTTGATCTCGTCACCGAGCACCACATTGGCGAAAATACCGCCAGCTTTGAATTCGAATTCACGGGTCTGCTGGTTGAACACCGAGACACCAATGACGTCGCTGGGCAGCAGGTCGGGGGTGAATTGGATGCGACGGACGGTCGCGTCCAGGGATTTACCGAGGGCCTTGGCCAGCATCGTCTTGCCGACGCCGGGAACGTCTTGGACCAGCAGATGCCCGCCAGCAAATAGCACCGTGAGCATGGTGTCGATCTGCTCACGCTTGCCTTCAATGACGGTTTCGATCGCGCCGCGCATGCGCTCAGCAACACGCTGCACGTACTCGATGCCTTCGGAGTTGTTGTCGTCGGGGGTCGCCGAGGTGAATTCGGGCGCCGCGATGGCGCGGGCTGGTCGGCTGGGCTGCACGGTTGGTTCCACAGCATTCCTTCGTCTGATGCGTCCAGGCTCGCCGATGCGTGATGGTCAGCAGCTGACGTCGTCAGTCACCGCGCAGAGCCGCCGGTAGCAGCGGCGGAGGCGAGTTGATCCGCTCGCCATCCTAAACCGTCTGGACGAATTCCCTTAGCGCGAAAGATTTTCCGAAATTTGCGTGTGTCTATGGCAGTTAAGGGGGATCAAATGGTGTGTTTTGGAGTAATGTGGAGCGAAATGGAGCAGATGGCCGTCTTGCGGGGCGAATTGTGGAGGCGAAACTGATCGCTTCGACGCGAACGTGGGGAAGGGGGTGGCCAGCATGTTCTTGGGTACGTACACGCCAAAAATGGACGAGAAGGGCCGCATCTTCTTGCCAGCGAAGTTTCGTGATGAACTCGCTGACGGCTTGGTCATCACCCGGCACCAGGAGCGCTGTCTAGCGATCTACCCGACGGCGACGTTCGTCGCGATGACCCAGCAGGTCGCTCAAGCTCCGTCCACCATCAAGCAGGTCCGCGACTTCCAGCGCATGCTGGCCGCTGGCGCCAGCGATGAGGTGCCGGACAAGCAGGGTCGTTTGACGATCCCGCCGATGCTGCGCGAGTACGCGGGGCTGAGCAAGGACATCGTCGTCATCGGCGCAATTAATCGCGTCGAAATTTGGGACGCTCAGGCCTGGCAAGACTACGAGGACGCCAACGAGGAGAGCTTCGCGGAGCTCAACGAGGTGGTGATCCAAGATGTCGTGCTCTGAATCCAGCGCAGCGCTGGCACCGGCAAGGGGCGCGCGCGTGGACCACATGACGTCGACGACGGTCGGTTCTGGCCCGGTTCGACTGCCCTGGCATTACTTCCCCAGTGTCAGGTCAGCGACGCCGGACCAGATCCAATCGTCGTCGACGCTGCAGATCGCTGCCTCCACTAGGCGCGGCGATGACGTCAACGACAATGCTAGCGAGCAGAACGGAGCGCCCATGGCAGCCTTTGGCCATCGCCCAGCCGAGCAGCCGGCTGCCGACCTCGCGACCAATCAGTCGGGTCAGGCGTGGCATTTGCCGGTGCTCGTCGATCGAATCGAGCAACTGCTGGTGCCATCGCTGGCCAGCCAAGACGCCGTCTACGTCGATTTGACTTTAGGTATGGCCGGGCACGCTAGTCGGATCCTGCAGGCGGCTCCGAACGCCCGCCTGGTCGGAGTCGATCAAGACGCTCAAGCGCTAGAGATTGCTGCGGCACAGTTGCGCCGAGTCGGGATCGCTGACGAGCGCGTCAATCTCGTGCATGCCCGCTTCGACGAATTGGCCGATGCATTGGTCGATCTGGGCATCGAACAGGTGCATGCGGTGTTGGCGGATCTCGGGCTGTCGAGTCTACAAATCGATAAGACTGAGCGCGGCTTTGCATATGCCACCAACGCCCCACTCGATATGCGGATGAATTCCGACGCGGAGCTGACCGCTGCCGACATCGTCAACCAATGGTCGGCGCGCGAGCTGGCTGACATCTTTCGTCGCTACGGCGAGGAAGCCAATGCCAAGCGCATCGCAGCTGCCATCGAAGCCCGTCGCGGGGAGCAGTCATTCACTGATTCGGCTGATCTGGTCGAAGTCATCACGGCAGCACTACCGGCAGCTGTGCGGCACGCGCCCGGTGGCGGTCACCCGGCAAAACGGGTCTTCCAGGCGCTGCGGATCGCCGTCAATGGTGAACTCGACGCACTGGCAGCGATGTTGCCAGCAGCGCTGAACCAGTTAGCAGTCGGTGGCCGATTGGCCGTGATTTCGTATCACTCGCTGGAAGACCGACTGGTCAAGCAGACCTTCGCGCAAGCCAGCACCGATGACGTCCCGCGTGATCTGCCTTTCGTCCCCGAAGAACGGCTGGCGCGGTTTAGGACGCTGACAAAGGGCGCCGAGCAACCATCAGCCGCCGAAGCCGAAACCAACCCGCGGGCTAAATCAGCGAAATTGCGCGTCATCGAACGCGTGCGGGCAGGACAGGCCAACCTCGCTAGGAAAGGAGACAAGCGATGAGCGCAGTATTGGCTCCTCGACCAAGCGCCGAGCAAGACGGAACGCAGCTTCGGTTGCATGCCGTTGACCAGCGCCCCGGCAAAATGCGCCGGCTGCCCTTCATGGTCGTCTTGTTGATCTTCCTCGGTGTCGGCATGGCTGGCGTCTTGCTGTTGGCGACCAGCCTGCAGGGCCAGACCAATGAGTTGAATCAATTGCAGCGCCAAGCCGCGTCACTGCGTTATCAGCAAGCCGCGTTGCTCAGCCAAGTAGAAGACGCGCGATCCAGCCAACATCTAGCCAGCCGGGCATGGGAGCTGGGGATGCGTCCTAATCCGCACCCGGTGATCATTCAATTGCCCGACGGTGCCGTCCTCGGCGAAGCCAAGCCTGCGCCGGGAAACGCGTTCCCGGGCATGGCGCCGCGTCCGACTAGCACGCCGATGCCGCAGCCCTCAGCAGGCGTCGATCCCGAAGCTGCGGAATCTTCGGCAGCTGCGCAAGCTTCGATCAGTGCTGAGCCGCAGCCTGGCCAGTCCGTCGCTCCAGCTGCCGATCCTAATGCGCAGCCAGTGCAGCCGGCTACGGATGCAAACGCGGTCGGGCAGCAGCCTCCGGCTGAGCAAGCAGCAGTTCAGCCCGCAGCAGATGACCAGACGCAAGCCGCTGCGCCGCAAGCGGGTGCTGCCCCAGCAGGGCAGGGTGGACGATGAGCCAGCAGCAGTATCAGCCCGCCCGCGTCCCAATCGCCTCCAGCGCAAAACGCATTAACGCGTTCTTGATCGTCATGGCGATGATGGTCACGGTCTTGGCTGGCCGGGCGATTCAGGTGCAGGGCATTGACGCGGCAGCAAACGCGCAAGCCGCTGCGGAGCAGTTGACCCGCACCCAAGTCCTGCGTGCTGAACGCGGCGACATCGTCGACCGTAATGGTCAGGTCCTGGCCCGCTCCATGCCGGCTTTCATGGTCATCGCCGACCCGTGGTCGATCTCGACCAACGGTTACGATCCGGCGTCGATGAGCGACAAGCAGAAGGCCAAAGCCGCTCAAGCCCCGGAGGCGATCGCCGGCATCTTGATGCGCTATCTGGGCGGCAGCAAGGACGATTATCTGCCGAAACTGACCCGCGCGACCCATGACGACGGCACTCCAAATCAATACGAAGTGCTCAAGCGTAGAGTCTCGGCGGCGTTGTATCAGCAGATGGCCGCCGAGCTTAAGGAAGGCGGTTGGTTCGGCATCTATCCAGTAGACGATCCCGTCCGCTACTACCCGAACACGACCTTGGCTAGCAATGTCATCGGATTCACCAACTTCGACGGTGAGGGTGCCGCTGGCCTGGAATACGCCTTAGATTCCCAACTCAAGGGAATCGACGGGACCTCCAGCTATCAGACGGGCTTGTACGGCATGATCCCGCTGGGCGCCAACACGCTGATCCCCGCAGTCAATGGCACCAACTACAAGTTGACCTTGGACGCTGACCTGCAGTGGTTAGCTGAACAGCAGCTGGCTACTGCCGTCGAGCAGGCCAAGGCCAAGACCGGCACCGCAGTGGTGATGTCAGTCAAGACTGGAGAGATCTTGGCGCTGGCGAACGCGCCGAGCTTTGACGCAAATGATCCCGCCACAGCTAATGAAGCAGACCTCGGCAACCGGGCCGTCACTGACGCCTATGAGCCCGGTTCAGTGCAGAAGGTGCTGACGACTGCTGCGCTACTGGACGCCGGCATCATCACTCCGGACACGCGCGTGGTCGTTCCCGAGCGAATCGCGTCTGGTAGCGGCTTCATTCGAGACGATTTCACTCACGAAACTGACTTCATGACAGCCCGCGGCGTCTTGGCGCGTTCGTCCAATGTGGGCACGGTCCAGCTGGTGCGTCAGATGAGCAAGGAACAACTCAACGGCTACCTGGCGAGTTTTGGACTCGGCTCAGCGACCGGCATTGAGTTGCCTGGGGAGACCCCTGGCATGGGCATGCTGCCCGGCCCAGATATGGCCGACTACACCCGGGACCAGATTTCCTTCGGTCAGGGTCTGTCGGTGACCGCCTTGCAAGAAGCCGCTGCAGTAGCTGGCGTCGTCAATGGCGGGGTCTACAACTCGCCCACGATCTTGAAGGCTGCCTACGCAGATGACGGCTCAGAGCTGCCGTTAGCGGCGCGCGAACCGCGTCGCGTCATCTCTGAGCAAGCCTCCCGAGATCTGGTCTCGATGATGGAGGCAGTGGTCGCATCCCCGGAGATCGCTGGCTACCAGAACCGCATGATCGAGGGCTATCGGATGGCCGGCAAGTCGGGCACCGCGCAGAAGATCGGCAAATATGGCGCCTACAACGGCGGCCACACCGGCACCTTCGTCGCCGTCGCTCCGGTGGAAGATCCCCAGATCCTGGTCTATGTCGTGATCGACGAGCCCGCTGGCAATATCTATGGCGGCGTCAATGCGATGCCGACCGCGCGAGACCTGATGCAGTTGGCATTGCCTCGCTATGGTGTCAAACCGAGCGCGAACGTCGCTCCCTACGAGCTGCCACTTTCTTATCAACCGTGACGAACGACGAATCTGAACTCACCTCCAGCGATCTGGCTCCCCGATCGCTGGAGGTTCATGCTGTCGGCCAGCAGTCAGCAGCCGCAGGTGAGGTGACGATCGCTGACTTAGTGGTCAGTCTTGGCGCCGTGATCAGCGATCCCGGTGACGTTCATCTGCCGTTGACAGGAGTGCGGCTGGATTCGCGACGCGTCCGACCAGGCGATCTGTTCGTGGCATTGCCGGGCATGCAGGTTCATGGCGCGCAATTTGCCCAGCAGGCCATCGACGCTGGCGCCGTCGCGATCTTGACCGATCCGGACGGTGCCCGGCTAATTTCGGCAGCAGAGCTACACGTTGCGACGTTGATCGTGCCAAATCCTCGTCATGCGATGGCGGTCGCCTCAGCCATGATCTACGGCTGCCCGTCGAAAAAGTTGAGCATGTTGGGGGTGACCGGCACCAACGGCAAGACCACCACGACGCTGATGATCGAACACGCGTTGACCTCCATTAAACGACCGGTCGCGACCATCGGCACACTGGGCACCCGCATGAATGGCTCGCCAGTGCCCAACGAGATCAGCACTGTCACTACTCCCGAATCGCCTCAGTTGCAAGAACTCTTAGCGCGCTATCTGGCCGCTGACGGCGAATGGGTCGCGATGGAAGTCAGCTCCCACGCGCTCGCCCTGGAACGTGTCAGCTGCACAAAATTTGACGTCGCAGGCTTCACGAATCTGGGCCGAGATCATCTCGATTTTCATCGCACGATGACTGAATATTTCGAAGCCAAAGCCAAACTCTTCACAGCTGAGATGACCCGCAGCGCGGTGCTGAATATTGACGATCCGGCTGGTGTGGAGCTTGCCCGGCGAGCCCACGCTGCGCAGCTAGCAGTGCTGACCACTGGCCGCTGTGAGCAAGCGGATGTCCGAATCCTCGACTGGCGGCCAAACCAGTCCGGCTCGACGGTCAGGATCGAGATGCTCGGTCAGCTGCTGGAATTCCAGCTCGGCATGCCGGGGGAGTTCAACGTCCGCAATGCAGCCACCACGTTGGCGATGTTGGCGCTGGCGAAGCTGGAGATCTCCACGTTGCTCGACAGCTTCGCTGACGTGCAGATCCCAGGACGCATGCAGTCGGTGCCCCTAGCTGCAAGGGGACCACATGCAGCCCCGCAGGTCTTCGTCGATTTTGGGCATACCCCACAGGCCATTACTGCTGCGCTGCAGGCTGCCGCAGCTGCGGACGGTCGACTCATCGCGGTCTTGGGCGCTGGCGGCGATCGGGATCCTGAAAAGCGTGGCCCGATGGGTGCGGCAGCAGCGAGCTTGGCTGATCTGGTCATCGTCACCGACGACAATCCGCGCAGCGAACCGCCGGCGGTGATCCGTCAGCAGATCATCGACGGTGCGCATGAGCAACTCCGCGAGGACGGCTCGACGCGCGAGGTCGAGATCTTCGACGCGGGCGATCGCGCGGCAGCGATCAAATTGGCATTGCAGATCGCCGAGCCGCAAGATCGGGTCGTCATCCTCGGCAAGGGCCATGAACAGACTCAAGAAATCGCTGGGGTGCGCGTCCCCTTCGATGACGTCACCGCGGCCAGCCAGGCTTGGGTCGAGCTAGGAGAGCAAGCATGAAACAGCTCACGACAGCCACGCTGCGCGATTTGATTGGTCGGCGCTTGTCCTGTGAGCTGCGTGGCGATGCCGATCAGCTGGTCGGGCCCGCAGTGGTGCGTTCCAGCCAAGATGCGCAACCGGGTGCCTTGTTCGTAGCTATCGCAGGCGAGCGCTTCGACGGCCATGATTTCGCCGCCGACGCCGTCGAAGATGGCTGCGCCTGCCTGTTGGTCGATCGCCAGCTGCCATTGGACGTGCCCCAGCTGATCGTCCCTGACACTCAAGCCGGATTGAGCGCGCTGGCCGCGGCGATCGTCGAAGATCAACTAGCAGCAGGTCAGTTGACGACGCTGGCGTTGACGGGCAGCTCTGGCAAGACCAGCACCAAAGATCTATTAGCCCAGATCGTGGCCAATGCCGGCCCGACCGTCGCACCACAAGGCTCCTACAACAATGAAATTGGCGTGCCGCTGACGGCCTGCCGCGTCGATGAACAGACTCGTTTTCTGGTCAGCGAAATGGGCGCGCGGACGGTCGGTGACATCGCCTCGTTGTGTCAGATCGTGCCTCCGCAGATAGCCGCGATCCTGAATATCGGGGTAGCGCATCTGGGCGAATTTGGCAGCCGGGAGAATATTGCCCACGCCAAGGGGGAAATTTTCGATCTGCTGCCCGCTGACGGTTGGGCCGTCATCAATGCAGACGACGATTTCGCTGAGCTGTTGGCTCAACGCGTCAAAGCAAATACCCAGGCGCGCATCGCATATTGGGCGATCGATCCACCGATCATGCCGAGCGCCGAATTGGTAGTGGTCGCCCGTGATTTGGTCGCTGACGAACTGGATCGCTATTCCTTCACCCTTGAAGCCAGCACCGCCGAACAGGTGCAAAGTCAACGCGTTCAATTGCAATTGATCAGCCGCGTCCAGGTTGCAAATGCGCTTGCCGCCTCGACGATGGCGATCGCTGCCGGGCTGCCGCTTGAGCAAATCGCTGCAGCCTTGAATGGCGCGACCAATCGTTCGCAGTGGCGGATGGCGGCTGAGTCAGTCACGCTGGCTGGCGGGCCGGCGATCATCATCAACGACGCCTATAACGCCAACCCCGGATCGATGCGTGCTGCCTTGGAAACCTTGGCCAGCATCATCACCAAACAGCGCGCTCAAAATGAGCCAGCGCGCGCTATTGCGATCGTCGGTGACATGCTCGAACTCGGCGACGATGCAGCTCATATTCATCACCAGCTCGGCGAGCTAGCTGCTGAACTTGGCGTCGATCAGCTAATCGCCGTCGGTGAGTTCGCCGCCGAAATCGTTGACGGATTCCAGGCCCGCCAGCCGCAGGCTGACGCAGCAGCCCTGCCCAAGGATCAAATCGCAGACCACGTACAGCTGCGCGCCGGAGATGTCATCTTGGTCAAGGCAAGCCGCGGCATCGGCTTGGAAGAGGTCGCCGCCGAATTGTCGTCTCGCTACGGCAATTCGGACGAATCGCCCTCAGCCCAAGAGAGCAATCAGGTCTGGACGGGGCAAGATAGGCAAGTCGAGCACAGCTTGCCCGCCGACCACCGCACGGGCGACGGAGAGGACCCAGCCGCATGACCTTGATCGTCACCGCCGGTGTCATTGCCCTGCTTTCGGTCTTGGTGGGCACCAGGGTGTTCATCAAATTCCTCGTCAAACGGGGCTACGGCCAATTCATCCGCGACGACGGGCCCACGACCCACAAGACCAAGCGCGGCACCCCGACGATGGGTGGCGCGGTCATCGTGTTGAGTGTCGCGCTGGCCTATCTCTTGTCGCACCTGATTTTTTGGCAGCCGTTCACTGTCAGCGGTGCGCTGATGATGTTTCTGCTCGTCGCGACGGCGATCCTCGGCTTCATCGATGACTGGACCAAGATCACCAAGCAACGTTCATTGGGCCTGAGCAGCCGCGGCAAACTCATCGGCCAGACGCTGATCGGCGTGATCTTCGGCTATCTGGCGCTGCAATTTCCCAATAGCCATGGGGCTACGGCTGCGTCGACGGCGATCTCGTTCACCCGCGACATCGAATGGCTGAAGCTGCCCTTAGTGCTCGCGGTGGTGTGGATCACCTTGCTGATCTTGGCGTCTTCGAATGCGGTCAATCTCACTGACGGCTTAGACGGTCTAGCCACCGGAGCGTTGACGATGGTCTTCGGCGCATTCGCGTTGATCAACATTTGGCAGCGTAATCAGCGTTGTGACGGCTCGGTCATGGACAAGGTCGGCTGCTATCCAGCTCGTGATCCTTGGGATTTAGCGATCATCTCGGTGGCCCTCGCGGCAGGCTGTTTTGGCTTCCTGTGGTGGAATGCCAAGCCCGCGAAGATCTTCATGGGCGACACCGGTTCGCTTTCATTGGGTGCGGCGATGGGCGGCCTCGCAGTCATGACGCGCACCGAATTGCTGCTGCTGCTGCTCGGCGCGTTGTTCGTCATCGAAACCGCCTCAGTCATCATTCAGGTCTCCTATTTCAAGCTCACCAAGGGCAAGCGCGTATTCAAGATGACCCCGCTACACCACCATTTCGAACTGGTCGGCTGGGATGAGGCGACTGTCGTCATTCGTTTCTGGATCATCTGCGGGGTGGCCGTCGGTCTGGCTTTGTCGCTGTTCTATGGCGGCTGGATCCTCGGAGTGTGACGTCATGACTAACCAACGCTTGCCCTGGCTGCCTGCAGCGCATCGTCGTTCCCCCTGGGAACAGGCGACAGTGCTAGTAGCAGGGCTCGGCTCGGCTGGTTTCGCTGCCGCGGACGCGATGCTGGAAGCAGGCGCGCAGGTCATCGTCGTGGACGAAGACGAATCCGACGCCACCCGCGATAAAGCGACGCTGCTTGAACACTTGGACGCGACCGTCCGGCTCGGCTCTGGGGTCACCGGACAGCTGCCAGCCGAGGTCGACTTGGTCATCACCTCGCCGGGCTGGCGACCCAACCAACCCCTGCTGGCCCAAGCAGCGGCAGCTGACGTCCCGATTTGGGGCGACGTCGAATTGGCTTGGCGGTTCATGCACCCAGATCGCCTCGTGCCCTGGCTCGGCATCACCGGCACCAATGGCAAGACCACGACGACCCAAATGCTGGATTCGATGTTGGCTGCCGCAGGGCTGCAATCGACCGCGGTGGGAAATATCGGCCGTCCGATCATTGAAGCGATCAATGACGAAATCAGCTATGACGTGTTCGCCGTCGAACTGTCCAGCTTTCAACTGCACTGGGCGCCGTCCCTGCAGCTGCATTCAGCTGCCGTGCTGAATGTGCAGCCCGACCATCTCGAGTGGTACGGCGATTGGATGACCTCTGTCGGCAGCCCAGAAAAAGCTTTTGATGCCTATGCGGGCGATAAAGCACGGATCTACCATTCGGTGGCAAAGTCGTGCGTCTATAACCTCGCCGATCCGGTCACCGAGCAGATGGTCGTCGACGCTGAAGTGCAAGAAGGTGCGCGTGCGATCGGCTTCACCCTCGGCATTCCCAGCGTCTCGATGGTCGGCGTCGTAGAAGACATCATCGTCGATCGAGCCTTCGTCCAACAGCGACAGACCTCTGCACTGCCCTTGGCGAGCTTGGACGACGTCAAACCGTTCGCGCCACATAATGTCGAAAATGCGCTAGCGGCTGCCGCCTTAGCGCGCAGCTTCGGGGTGCCGGCTGGCGCAGTCGCAGCCGGATTGCAGAATTTGCAATTGGGTGGGCATCGCATCCAAACCGTCGCCGAACGCGATGGCATCACCTGGATCGACGATTCCAAAGCGACTAATCCGCACGCCGCTAACTCGTCTTTACGTGGCTACGAGCATGTCGTTTGGATCGCCGGTGGCCAGACCAAAGGCACCAGTTTCGACGAACTGATCCAGACACACAAAGATCGGCTCCGCGCAGCGGTGTTGCTAGGCGTGGACCGGGCAGTCATTGCCGATGCCTTAGCTCGACACGCGCCCGAGGTCCCCGTGGTCATGATCGACGACAGCGACACTGGTAGCGGCGAGCAAAGTGCAATGGGCAAGGCCGTCGCCGCAGCAGCTGAGTTCGCGCAGCCGGGGGACGCCGTCTTGCTGGCTCCCGGCGCAGCGAGCAAGGACATGTGGCGCGGTTACGAAGCCCGCGGAGATGATTTCGCCGCTGCGGTGCAGCGGCTGCTGCAGCTTTGAGCTGGACGAAGGAGGGACGACATGAGCGTCACGCAACTGCATACGACGAATCGAGGCGCTAACGCGTCCACTTCGTCGCGGGCCAAATCGTCTTCCCGCACCGAGCTGAAAGCCGCCAAGACCCACTTCGAAGCGCGTCTCAAAGCCGTCGATAAAGATGAACCCTTGACCGGCATCCGGGCGTTGATCGCGCAGCCACGCTTCGACTATTCGCTGGTGATGGTCACCACCGCTTTGCTGGTCGGCATCGGTTGCTTAATGGTGCTCTCGTCCAGCTCGGTGTGGTCGTCGGTGCACACCGGCGACACTTACTACTTCATCGTGCGTCAGTTAATGTTCCTGGTCATCGGCCTACCGGCCGCGTTCGTGCTATCGAGGTTGAACGCCGAGACGCTGAAGATCGTCGGCTGGTTGTCGATCATCGGCACGACCTTCCTATTGCTGCTGGTGTTCACGCCATTGGGTGAAGAAAACTACGGCAACCGTTCCTGGTTGCGGATCGGCCCGATCGGCTTGCAGCCCTCGGAGCTAGCGAAGTTCGCACTGGTGGTTTGGGCTGCCGCGGTGTTGTCTAATCGGACGCGCACCCTGGACCAGACCCGCCGTCTGCTGGTGCCGGTCTTGCCTGGCTTTTTGGTGATCTTGTTGCTCGTCTTGGCCCAGCGTGACCTGGGCACGGCGCTGATCATCGGCGTCATCATGTTCGCAGTGTTGTGGTTCGTCGGGACGCCACTGCGCATCCTGGCGGGGCTCGCGGCGCTCGGCGGTGCTGGCGTAGCGACGCTGATCGCGACCAATCCCGAACGCATGAAGCGCATCTTTTCATTCCTCGGTCACTCCGACGTCGTCGGTGCTAGCGACCAACCGTTGAACGCCATCTACGCGCTAGCCAGTGGTGGCTGGTGGGGCGTCGGTTTGGGCGGCTCGCGGCAGAAGTGGGGTGGCCTCTATAACGGCGCCCAGACCGACTATGTGTTCGCGGTTCTCGGCGAAGAGCTCGGCCTTTTTGGGACGCTGACCGTCATCTGCCTATTCGCCGGTCTGATCTACGGTGGCTGCCGCATCGCGCTGCGTTCGACGGATCCTTTCTTCCGTTACGCGGCAGCGTCGATCACCGCATGGATTGGACTGCAGGCGGTGTTGAACATCGCCGTCGTGATGCGACTGCTGCCAGTATTTGGCGTGCCGCTGCCATTCTTATCGCAGGGTGGTTCGGCACTGGTCGCCAATTTGCTGGCCGTCGGCGTGCTGCTCGCGGCGGCCCGAAACGAGCCGGCGATGGTCGCCGAGCTGGCTGCGAAGAAGAAGCCGTCAGCTGCCCGTCCACGACTGACCAGCGTGGTAGATACTGCGAGCCGATAATGACCGAGAAAGATCGCAAAATCAGCGTCGTGCTGGCCGGCGGCGGGACGGCCGGTCACACGTCTCCGCTGATCGCTACTGCTAGCGCGCTGCAAAGACTGGACCCCGACGTTCAAATCACCTGCGTAGGAACCGCGCGCGGCCTAGAAAATCAGGTCGTGCCGGCGGCCGGCTTGGACTTGGAACTGATCCCGCCAGTGCCAATGCCGCGCAAACCCAACTTGGACCTAGTCAAATTGCCTTTGCGTTTGCGTGCTGCAGTGCAGGCAGCGCGCAAGATTTTGGACGAAGCCGAGGCGCAAGCTGTCGTCGGATTCGGTGGCTATGTCTCGACGCCGGTATATCTTGCTGCCCGACAAAAGCGCATCGCGATCTTCGTGCACGAGCAAAATGCCAAACCGGGTCTAGCAAATAAGCTCGCTGCCAGATTCGCGACCGGTGTGTTTAGCGCATTTCCCGGCACGCAGCTGCCCGGCGCGGAATTCCTCGGCATGCCGGTGCGCGCCCAGATCGCAGAACTAGCTCAAGCTGATCGGTTCGACCGCGCCGAAGCCCAACGTCAGGCACGCGCCGCGTTCGGGTTGGCCACCGAATTGCCTGTCGTGCTGGTCAGTGGCGGCTCACAAGGCGCCCGCAGCCTCAATCGGGCGACCGAGCAGGCGACCGACGAACTGCTAGCCCGTGGCGTACAGATCTTGCATGTGTGGGGTCCGAAGAATTTCCCAGACGACGCTGAACCGCGCACTAACCCGCAAAGCGGCGCTCGTTACGTTCCGGTGGCCTATGTCGATGACATGGCGACTGCCTACGCTGCCTCCGATTTGATGGTTGCCCGATCCGGTGCAGGCACGGTAGTCGAAACCGCAATGGTTGGGCTGCCGACGATCTTGGTGCCGCTACCGATCGGTAACGGCGAGCAAGCGTTGAACGCTGAACCGGTCGTCCAAGCGGGAGCGGCCGTACTGGTGCCCGACGCCGAGCTGAACGATGCCCGGCTGCTCGCTGAGGTCGAAGCGCTGCTCGATCGACGTGCTGAAATGAGCCGCGCCGGACGAGACTTGATGCGCGCGGATGCTGCTGACGAACTGGCCCGGCGCGTGCTGGCTGCCATCCCCCAAGCTGACTCAACCGAAGGCAGGTGAGCAGCGATGAGCTTGCTCAAACCAGTCCAATTGCTAGCCCCTGATCAAGTCGCACCATTGCACTTTCTGGCGATCGGTGGGGCTGGCATGAGCGGTATCGCCGCGGCATATCAGCAGCTCGGTTTGCCGATCAGCGGCTGCGATCAAGTAGATTCCGCGACCCTGCGGCAGCTGGCTGCGTCCGGAATTTCGACGGCGGTCGGCCATGATCCGAGCCACCTAGACGGGGTGCAGACCCTGGTCGTCAGCTCGGCGATCCGTCAAGATCTGCCGGAGCTCGTCGCCGCCCAACAGCGCGGCATCCGAGTCTGGCATCGAAGCGCCGCGCTAGCGGCTTTGATGTTAGAACGCGTCGGCATCTCGATCGCTGGTTCGCACGGCAAGACGACCACCTCGGCAATGACCGCGGTGCTGCTGGACGCCGCCGGGGCTGATCCGTCCTATGTCATTGGCGCGCCGCTGGCCAGCAATCGACGCAGCGCCCACCTGGGCGGCGGGGAATTGTTCGTGGTTGAAGCTGACGAATCGGATGGTTCATTCCTGCAATATCCGACTAGGTACGCCGTCATCACCAACATCGAAGCCGACCACCTAGACAACTGGACCGACGCGCACCACTACGCCGCCGGCTTTGCACAGTTCGCGACCGCGCCGAGCGTGCAACATGTCGTGATCTGTTATGACGATCCTGGCGCTCGTCGATTGGCCGACGAATTGCGTGCAGCGGGCCGGCCGGTGACCACCTATGGCGTGGCCGATGACGCAGACGTGCGGCTCAGCGACGTCGATTTTGAGGGAGCCTCGCCCGGCGCGACGTTGACCGTCCCCGATGAGCTGGCAGATGCCGCCAGCGGCGAGCAATCTTGGCGCCTCAAATTGCAGGTGCCAGGCCTGCACAATCTGCAAAACGCGGCCGCCGCATTCGCGCTCGGGCGCTTGCTCGGGCTAGATGCAGGAGCCCTGTTGGCCGGCGCGCAGGCTTTCACCGGTACGCTGCGTCGCTTCCAAGCAGTCGGTCAGCCGGCGGTGCCGGGGGGACAGATCAGCGTCTTCGACGATTACGCGCACCACCCGACTGAGCTACGCGCGGCGCTCAGTGCGGCGCGGACGGTCAGTCCCGAGGGACGGCTAGTCGCTTGCTTCCAGCCTCATCTATTCACCCGTACCCGCGATTTCGCGACCGAGTTTGGGCAAGCTTTGTCGCTGGCTGACGTCGTCGTCGTCACCGATGTCTACCCGAGCCGGGAAGATCCGATCCCGGGTGTCACCGGCGAGCTCGTCGCTGACGCGGCCCGTGCCGCAGGAGCTCAGCATGTGCACTATGTCGCAGACAAGGCCGACCTGCCCGCGCAGCTCGCCAGCTTGGTGCGTCCAGCCGATCTGCTATTGACGTTGGGGGCTGGTGACGTCACCCTGGTCGGTCCGCTGTTGGTTGGAATCTTGGAAGAGCAAGCCGGGCGTGCTGATCCGGCTGAGGCTGCAGGCAGCGCGAACAGATGACCGAGCAGGCCAGTAAGCGCAGCGGCTCGACGCGACACGCTAAACCAGGCGAGCCGACCAGCGCTGAGGAGTTCAAAGCTCGGGGACAGCTGCGTCGTCAGCTGCGTCGTCGTCAACAGGCCAAGCGCGCGATCATCGGCGGGGCAGTGGTGCTGGTCTTGGCGATCTTGGCCTGGCTCATCTTCGGCTCGAGCGTCTTTGCGGTGAAAAAGGTCACTGTGGATGGTCAGCAAATCTTGACTGCAGATCAAGTGATCGCCCAGGCTGCCGTGCCGATCGGCAAACCGCTGGCTCGGACAAATATGCGACAGGTCAGCGAGCGCGTGGGGCAATTGCCTGCCGTCCATCACGCCGACGCGAAACGCAGTTGGCCCAACAGCGTGCACATCGAGGTCACTGAACGTAGCCCGAAGTTCCAGATCAAAGATGACGCTGGATTTCATTGGGTCGATGAGCAAGGCGTCGTGTTCAATGTGAGCGTTGACGCGCAAGCTGTGCCATTGGTCGCTGCAGATCAAGCCAATCAGAGCTTGCTGCGGGGAATCGCAGACATGCTGAACGTCTTGACCGATGACGTCCGTAGCCAAATCGCGTCGGTTGACGCATCACGGACCAACCGGATCACGATCAATCTGGCTGATGAACGGCAAATCATTTGGGGCAATGTGCACGCTGCTGCTGAAAAAGGCATCGTGCTAGGCGTGCTGTTGAAACAGCCCGGCAAGATTTATGACGTGTCGGTCCCCTCGCATCCTGCGATCAGCTGAACCGGTCACGACAGCGCGGTGCTGCCGCAGCTAATTGAACCTAGCGGGCCGAAAGCTTCAACCAAGCCTCGACCTGCACTTGAGGCTTGCGTGTCGATCCAGGCCGTTGCTTGGACTTTTCCCGCCTGAGCCCAATAGCTTTTTGAGCGCAGCCGCCCGCGTCGGGCGATTCGAGCGTGCGTCGACGGCGGCTGGCAGGCAAGATTAGGCGAACGACTCAGCAGCTTGATGCAGCCCAGCGCACAGGCGAAGGCGAGGACGCAGCGCCTGATCGCAGCAGGGGGCGGCCGCAACGTTGGAAATGGATGGGGAATGATGGCTTCGGCGTCACAGAATTACTTGGCAGTGATCAAGGTCGTAGGTGTCGGCGGCGGTGGTGTCAACGCTGTCAACCGAATGATCGAATCTGGTCTCAAGGGCGTCGAGTTCATCGCCATCAATACTGACGCTCAAGCGCTGCTGATGAGCGATGCCGACGTCAAGCTCGATATCGGTCGTGAACTGACCCGCGGTCTGGGTGCCGGCGCTGACCCGGCAAAGGGACGCCAAGCTGCTGAAGACCATGCCACTGAGATCGAGGAGACCCTCAAGGGCGCCGACATGGTCTTCGTCACTGCCGGCGAGGGCGGTGGCACCGGTACTGGTGCGGCCCCGGTCGTGGCCCGAATCGCGCGCTCCTTGGGTGCATTGACGATCGGTGTGGTCACCCGCCCGTTTGGTTTCGAAGGACGCAAGCGCGCCAACCAGGCTGAATCCGGCATCGCCGCGCTGAGCGAAGAAGTCGACACCTTGATCGTCATCCCCAACGACAAGCTGCTGCAGATGACCGATCACAAGGTCGCCATCCTGGACGCTTTCAAGCAAGCCGACCAGGTTCTGATGCAAGGCGTCTCGGGCATCACTGATTTGATCACCACGCCTGGCTTGATCAATCTCGACTTTGCTGACGTCAAGTCCGTCATGAGTGACGCTGGCTCGGCGCTGATGGGCATTGGCTCGGCGCGCGGCGAAGATCGTGCCCGCACCGCTGCCGAGCAGGCGATTTCCAGCCCGCTGCTGGAAGCTTCTATTGACGGTGCTCGCGGCGTGCTGCTGTCGATCGCGGGCGGCTCGGATCTGGGCCTGTTCGAGGTCAGCGAGGCAGCAAATCTCATCGAAGAGGCTGCCCACGAGGAAGCCAACATCATCTTCGGTACCGTCATCGACGATTCGCTGGGCGACGAGGTGCGCGTCACCGTCATTGCCGCTGGTTTCGAGGGCGGGCAGCCGCCGGCTCGTCAGCCGCAGCAGGCGCGTCCTGCTGACCAGCCGCCAGCTCCGGTTTACGGCCGCCAGACTGGGCAGCAGCAGGCTGCTCCGGCGATCATCAAAACCGAAGTGGTCGCCGATCAGCAAGCCCTGCAGCACGACCAGGAGGCCGAGCCGACCCGCCAGACTGTCACCGAGCGTCCGCAGGCGCCCCGGCCAGCTGATGACGTGTTCAACGTCGAAGAGCTTGATGATGACGAGCTGGACGTGCCTGACTTCATGAAAGGCAACTGAGCTTCGTCGTTCGATTAGTTCTCGATCTGACTAGGTATTTTGCGTGTTCGTGGAGCTGCTGACGGCCGACGTCAATGACGGCATCGGGGTAGCATTCACCGACCGCAATGGCGGCCACTCCACGGGGCCGCTCGCCAGCTTGAACCTCGGCCGTACTGACGAAGACAGCCGGCCCGCGTTGCAAGCCAATATGGCTGCGCTGCGGGCAAGCATCGGGGTCCAGGCGGTCGCGGCGGTGCATCAGGTGCACGGCGTCGCGGTCTTTGACGTCGATGCTGATCCGCGCGATTGGTCAGCTGACGCTTGGCTGGGGGATCGGCCAGGTGAAGCCGCTCAACTTTCCCCAGCCGAGCTAGCTAGCATTCGGCTGCCGCTAGCCGACGCATTGATCACGGCTAGGCCAGGGATCGCCTTGATGATTCGCGTCGCTGATTGCCTACCGGTGCTGTTCGCTGCCGGGGATGTCATCGCTGCCGCCCACGCTGGCCGGGTCGGCCTGCTCGCTGGGGTGTTGACGCAGACCGTCCGAGCCATCCGCGCCCGCACAGCAGAGCCGATCCGTGCCTGGCTTGGCCCGCACATCTGCGGAGATTGCTACGAAGTGCCAGCCGCGATGGCAGACGAAACCGCCCGCACCCACCCCGCCGCGGTCAGCATGACCAGCTGGGGTACCCCCGCACTCGACCTGGGCGCTGCCGCTATTTGCGAACTCAGCGCACTAGACGTTAAATGCGTCCGGCTCGATCCCTGCACCCTCGAGACGGCCACGCTGTTCAGCCATCGCGGTGACGGGCCCGCCGCCGGTCGCCAAGCCGGACTCATCTGGCGCAGTTGACGCTCAGCTAGCCATCTTTGCTGCCCCGGTGGTGCTTGCGCGACGGTGGTCGTCATTCAACTAGCTGGCTAACCGGCTATGCCGGTGCGCCGCTCATTTCTCGACAGACCGCTCAATAGGGGAGCTTTCCGCGTGGCGTGCGTGGTCAAGCAGGTGCGACCGGTAGGGTCGCGTTGAGATCTGCACACGCAGTGTAAACGGGGTGACGGCGATGGCTAATTTCATTCGCAGGACGGCGAGTTTCTTAGGTCTGGTCAGCGATGAGAACGAGGACGACTACTCAGACGTCGAACAATTCAGCGAGCCGATTTATCGTTCCGACGAAGAACTCTCCGAGTCGGTCGTGACGCCGATCAAACGACGTCTCGAGCAGCCGACCGCGGGCAGCGATGCCGCGGCGAGCGGTTCGTCGAAGGCTAAGCAGAGCAGTCTGCCGGCTGTCGACTTGTCGCGCATCATCACGGTGCACCCGCGGACCTACAACGAGGCTCGCACCATCGGCGAACACTTCCGTGACGGGGTGCCGGTCATCATGAATCTTTCGGAGATGGAAGACGCCGACGCCAAGCGCCTGGTGGATTTCGCAGCCGGTTTGATCTTTGGGCTGCGTGGAACAATTGAGCGCGTGACCAGCAAGGTCTTCTTGCTCTCACCGAACAATGTCCAGGTGACCGCCGAAGATAAGGAACGCATCAAGGGCGGCTTCTACAACCAAAGCTGAGGTAGCCATGGTGATCGTTGGCCAAATTCTGTATTGGCTGCTGCAGATTTACATCTTCTTGCTGCTGGCCCGCATGATCATCAGCTGGGTGCCGGTCGTCGCCCCGAATTGGCGCCCTGGACGCTTTTTCGCGACGATCTTCGAAATCGTCTACACCTTGACCGATCCGCCGATTGATTTCGCGCAGCGCGTCATCCCACCGCTACGCATCGGCAACGGCGTGAGTCTCGACCTTGGGTTCATGCTCGTGTTCGCTGTTTGCGTACTCGCCCAGTGGATCGTGGTCAGTTTCATGCTGTGAACACCGGTCAGCTAAATCTCGGCTTTAGCTCTCACATGACTGCATTGGGTCAAGTGCAGTAACGTCGACATGACTGCCAGTCCCAGCTGGCTGTAGCTACAACCAAGCAGCGTGCCGCCAACGTCGGATCAGGGGGCTAGTCCAAACTAGCGACCGCGAGCAGCGCGACTGTCAATTGCCATTGACGACGACACGCATCTGACCACACGGAGCAAGAAATGACCCTGTCATTGGATGAAGTCCGCAGCATTCGGTTCCCGATGGTGCGAAAGCCGAATGAGGACGGCTATCGAGCCAGCTCGGTGGACAATTTCATGGACAAGCTGGAGATCAGCTACGCCAACCTCTTGAACGAAATCGACGAATTGCGTTCTGCCCAGCCCGCGCAGCAAAGCGGCGCTGATGAAGCTGAGCTGCGTCAACTGCGTGACGAGCGTGACCAGTTTGCCGGCGAGGTCGACCAACTGCGCGCGCAGTTGGATGACGTCAACGGCCAGCTGAACACTGCCCACAGCAATGACGCGGAACTAGAGCGGCTGCGTTCGGCTAATGCGCAGCTGGAGGGCGAGCGTGAACAATTGCGCGAGCAGCTGGAGCAGCTGCGTAATAGCTCTGACGTTGCGCAGACCAGCGGTCAGCAGCTGCAAGCCGAGAACCTAGCGCTGCGTGGTCAGCTCGACGACGCGCACCGTCAGCTCGAGACTGCCAACCAGCAGGCTGAGGAAGCTCATCGGCAGGCCAATGATGCGCGTCAGCAGATCGAGGAGTTGCGCACTCAGTTGGAGACTCAGCAGGCCAACCAGCAGCAGTACGTCGCTAGCTATGAGCCGACCGCCGCTGAGACCACTTCGACGATGGGCATCATCGCCGATGGCGTCCAGCACATCGAGGTGACCACTTCCGCGCAGGCCAGCCCGGCCGTCGTGCGGCTGGTCGAATTGGCCACCATGCAGGCTGAAACTCTAGTCAATGAGGCCCGCGCTCAGGCCCGTCGCGAAACTGATGACGCGAACGCTGAAGCTACGCGCATCACGACCACTGCCGAGCACAATGCGGCTCAGATGACCGCCGAGGCCGAAAGCTATCGCGATCAGACCATCGCCGAGGCAGACCAGCGCCGCGATCAGACCATCAACGATGCCAATGACGAGGCCAACCGCATCACCACCAGCGCCCAGCAGGAGGCGGCTGATCTGCTGCAGCAAGCCCGCGCTCGCGCCGAACGTCTGGACGGCGAAGTTCGCGACCGCCGTACCCAGTTGTTCGACAGCTTGGAAGAAGAGCGCGACGTCTTGGCCGCCAAGGTAAATCAGCTGCGTAGCTTCGAGGACGCTTTCCGGGGTTCGCTGAACGAGCATCTAGAAGCTCAGCTGGAACAGCTGCGAAACCTGCAGCTGCAGCCCGGCGAGACCCCCAACGTCAACTCAATGTACGGTTACGGCCGTCCGCAGGTGTCGACGCCGCGCATGGAGGCATTGCTTGCCGAAAGCCGGATGGACAACGGGCAGCTCGCCGAACGACAAGACCAAGACTGAAATCGCTGACCACAGCGCATGAGCAGATCGGCTCCGGGCTCTTTCCGGGGCCGATCTTGCTTTGTGCTGGCTAGGCGATTCGTCATCTAATCTGAGGAAGCGCGAGCCCTCGTGTGGCGCTTTTTTGGTGGTCGTGTATCCTCAGCGTTCAGCACATCACACAAACGTGGGTTAGACCCACAAGCCACCATTGGTAGAGGAGACCAGTCAATGGCGACCAAGTCGAAGACTGCGACCAAGACGCCGCAGCTGCCAACCTTGCCAGGCGAAGAGCCGTGGACCGCTGAGGAAGTCGCCGAGGTGCGCGCCGAATTGGAGGCCGATCGCGACCGCATGACGAACTCGCTGGCCGAGTCGGAGCTTGGGCTGTCGCAGTTGCTCAGCGAAGGTAGCGACGGCGCCGGACGTGATCCGGCCGACGTCGGCTCGACCAACTTCGAGCGCGATCAGGAGATGAGCCTGCACGCCAATGCCCGCGAGATGCTCGAGCAGGTCAAGACCGCGTTGAAGATGCTCGACGACGGCACCTACGGGCTGTGTGAAATTTGTGCTGAGCCCATCGGTAAGGCGCGGCTGTCGGCCTTCCCACGCGCCACGATGTGCGTGCGCTGCAAGCAACGATTGGCGCGACGCTGAGTAGCCGACTAGAGCGCAAGGCTGACGAGCTTCCCAAACTCTCAACGCTGCGCATCTGTATCGCGCAGATCGCGGTGGTCGGTCTGGCCCTAGACCAGATGACCAAAATCTGGGCGATCCGTAACCTCGACCCAGCAAATCCGCCGTCCTATCTCGGTGGCTTTTTGAAGTTCCGGCTGCTCTTCAACCCTGGCGCGGCGTTCAGTCTAGGCACCCAGTTCACCGTCGGATTGACGATCTTCGCGCTAGTCGCGCTGGCTGGCGTCATCGGGTGGCTGGCTCCTCGGGTGCGATCTTGGACCATGGTGGTGGTCTGCGGCTTGCTGATCGCTGGCATCAGCGGCAATTTGATTGATCGGCTCTTTCGTCCGCCGGCGCCGTTTCGGGGTCACGTCGTCGACTTCATTTCGCTGCCGCATTTCGCGATCTTCAACGTGGCCGACATATGCATCACTGGCGCCGCTGCGATCTTCTTGATCTATGTGCTCCTCACTCCCGACGAGAAGCTCGATCCGGCTAGATCCAGCGCAAAGGATGACCGCTGATGGCCCTGCTGTGGGTGCCCGACGGGCTCGCCGGTGAACGAATTGACGCAGCTGCTGCCCGCATGACCGGACTGACTCGCTCCCGGGTCGCTGACCTGATCGACGAGGGCAAAGTCAGCCTCGACTCCCAGCAGGTCAGCAAAGCTTCGACGAAGGTAGCGGCCGGTCAGTTATTAGATATCGATCTTTCTGAACCCGTCAGGGAGGCTAAGGTCCGTCCTCAGCTTGCCGACGGACTGGCGATTCTGCACGAAGACGCCGACATCGTGGTCATCGACAAGCCAGCTGGGGTGGCCTCTCATCCTTCGCTTGGCTGGGAGGGACCTGACGTCGTCAGTCATCTGGCCGCCGCCGGTGTTGGGATCGCGACCTCTGGGGCAGCTGAACGTCAAGGTATCGTGCAACGTCTCGACGTAGGCACCTCTGGTTTGATGGTCGTCGCCAAATCTGAGCACGCCTACACGATGTTGAAACGAGCCTTCCGCGACCGCACCGTCGACAAGATTTATCTCGCGCTGGCTCAGGGCCACCCAGATCCATTCACCGGCACTATCGACGCGCCGATCGGTCGGCATCCAGGCTCGGAGTGGAAGTTCGCGGTGACCAGCGACGGCAGGACGTCAGTGACCCACTACGAGACCATTGAGGTGCTGCGTCAGGCAGCTTTGCTGCGCGTCCACCTCGAAACTGGACGCACCCATCAGATCCGTGTCCATCTTGCTGCCATTGGGCATCCTTGCGTCGGCGATCCGCTATATGGTGCTGATCCAGTGCAGGCGCAACAGCTCGGCCTAGAACGGCAATGGTTGCACGCGGCTCACCTTGGTTTTGAGCATCCCGGCAGCGGGGAATATGTCGAATTTGAATCGGCATTAGCTGACGATCTAGCCAACGCATTGCAAATATTGCGCAACCAGAGCTAGTCGGACAGCAGCTACAAGCATGCCTTTGAGATAGGCTCGAAGGCGTGCGTAGAGCCAAAATCGTGTGCACTCTGGGTCCAGCTACCTCGACCCAAGAGCGAATGGAAGAACTGATCAAAGCGGGCCTCGATGTGGCCCGATTCAACATGAGCCATGGCGACCACGGCGAGCACGCCAAGCGTCTCGCTGAGACGCGGGCTGCGGCCGCTGCGGTCGGCAAGACCGTCGGCCTGCTAGCTGACCTGCAAGGTCCCAAGATCCGACTAGGCAATTTCGCTGAAGGCAAGGTCGATCTGGCTTACGGCCAGACCTTCGCCATCACTATCGAAGACATTGCTGGCGACAAGGATCGCGCATCGACGACCTATAAGGGTCTGATCGGCGACGTCAAGCCTGGCGATACCATCTTGATTGACGATGGCCGCGTCGCATTGGAGGCCACCGAGGTCACCGATACTGACGTCATCACCAAGGTCGTCGTCGCTGGCCCGGTGTCGAACCACAAGGGCATCAACCTGCCGGGTGTGGCCGTCAACGTTCCCGCGTTGAGCGAGAAGGACGAGGCCGACCTGCGCTGGGCGCTGCAAAACGACTTCGACATGGTCGCGTTGTCGTTCGTGCGTACCGGTGACGACGTCAAGCGCGTGCACGAGATCATGGCCGAAGAGGGCGTCAAGCGTCCGGTCATCGCCAAGATCGAAAAGCCGCAGGCTGTGCAGAACCTGGACGACATCATGGCTGCCTTCGACGGCTTCATGGTCGCCCGTGGTGACTTGGGCGTTGAACTGCCGCTGGAGCAGGTGCCGCTGGTGCAGAAAAAGATCATTCAGAAGGCCCGCAAGAACGCCAAGCCGGTCATCGTCGCTACGCAGATGTTGGAGTCGATGATCTCGGCGCCCCGTCCGACCCGCGCTGAGGCTTCTGACGTCGCCAACGCGATCTTGGATGGTGCTGACGCAGTCATGCTGTCCGGTGAGACCTCGGTCGGCGCTTACCCGGTCGAGACCGTCGAGACGATGGCTCGCATCGTCACCAACACCGAGAAGCAGGGCCTAGCGCAGATCTCCAAGATCAAGTGGGATCCGCACACCACTGGTGGCGTCATCGCTATGGCTGCCGCTCAGGCTGCTGACCAGCTGGGTGCCCGCTACATGGTCGCATTCACCCAGTCCGGTGACACCGCCCGCCGCATGTCGCGGCTGCGCAGCGAGGTGCCGTTGCTGGTTTTCACCCCAGACGATAAGACCGCTAACTGGTTGACGCTGTGTTGGGGTGCCCAAGTCATCAAGACCTCGACCTATGGCAGCAACGAAGAGATGGTGACTGCGGTCAACCGGACGTTGCTGGAGCGGGAGCTGATCGAGGTCGACGAGCGTGTCGTCATCGTCTTCGGTTCGCCGATCGGTGTCGCTGGCAAGACGAACACGCTGCGCGTGCACCGCGTCAAGGACATCAACTGGCATGAGCCTGGCCCTGGCGAGAAGTGACGCTAGGCCGAGCAGCTAGCTAAAGAAACCAAAGCCGGCGGGGATCAGATGATCTCCGCCGGCTTTGGTATCAGGTACCCGAGAGGGGACTCGAACCCCTACGGCCTTTTGGGCCAATTGATTTTGAGTCAACCGCGTCTACCATTCCGCCACTCGGGCGGGCACCTGGCTGACCAGCCGGACGTTGTCGTCAGCTCGAATATACGTCGATTGAAAATCGATCACTTCGATGAAGACAGCCAACCGAGCTAGTCACTTGGTCTGACTCTCGACTGCTCACTGCCGGACCAGGATCTCGTCCTTGTTCAGCTGTCAGTGCCGAGGGCCTGTCCATTCTGCCACAACTGCGCGGCAGATGCATGCCCGCGCAGTCGCGTCCCGCTAGTGCAACTGCGTTGCCAAAAATCCTGGGGGTGCTGCTGCACTAACAGCATTGAGGTGACTAGAGTTGCTGTCTGACGTGGCAAACGCGCAACGACGCCGTCAGCCAATTCCCTCAGCCAAGCCTGAGTAGTTTGCGGCCGGACGTCGAACTGGGTCGAAACTCGAGAAACAGCCCGGAGCGCCCAAAATGCCTAGTCATACCGCAACCCGCGGCCCCCGGTCGCCTCAGCAAGCGAGGTTAAAGTGAGCGATAACGCCCAGCCCACCAGCGCCCGTCCGCGCGTGCTCGTCGCCGAGGACGAGGCCTTGATCCGGATGGATCTGGTCGAACTGCTCGAAGAAGAGGGCTACGAGGTCGTCGGACAAGCCGGTGACGGCGCAGCCGCAATCGAACTGGCCAAGCAGCTCAAGCCCGACCTGGTCGTCATGGACGTCAAGATGCCCAAGATGGACGGCATCACTGCCGCCGAACAGATCGCCGCGGACCGCATCGCTCCGGTCGTCATGTTGACCGCATTCAGCCAGCGTGAGCTGGTCGAGAAGGCCCGTGCAGCCGGCGCCATGGCCTATGTCGTCAAGCCCTTTGACGCCTCCGACGTGGTGCCTGCCATCGAGATCGCGATGGGTCGCTTCGCCGAGATCCGTGCTCTCGACGAAGAAATCATGGATCTTGAAGAGCGCCTCGATGCGCGTAAGGCAGTCGATCAGGCGAAGGGCATCTTGCAAGATGCGCTCGGCTTGACCGAGCCGGAAGCTTTCCGCTTCATTCAGAAGACCGCGATGGACCTGCGCAAATCGATGCGTGAGGTTGCCCAGGGCGTCATCGATCACAACAAGACCCAGTAGCCAGCCGGACGGTAACCTTGGCGAGGTGAACCCAAGCAATCCGACCGAATCAACGCAATTGGCCCAGCAGGTCGACCTGTCTTCAACACAGGACGGTCAACCCCGCCGGTTGATGCTGATCGATGGTCACTCGATGGCCTATCGCGCTTTCTATGCGCTTCCGGTCGAAAATTTCGCGACCAGCACCGGGCAGCACACCAATGCGGTCTATGGGTTCACCTCGATGTTGATTAATTTGCTGCGTGACGAGCGGCCCACGCACGTGGCGGTCGCCTTTGACGTCGGCAGACACACTTTCCGGACCGACGAATTTCCCGACTACAAAGCGACGCGTTCAGCTAGCCCCGAAGAATTCCGTGGCCAGGTGACATTGATCCAACAGGTCTTGGATGCATTACGCATTCCCCATCTCGGTCTGGAGGGATTCGAAGCTGACGACATCATCGCGACCCTCGATCGGCAAGCTGGTGAGGCTGATTTTGAGACCTTGATCGTCACTGGCGATCGCGACTCATTCCAGCTCATCGACGGTGATACGACCGTGCTCTATCCACGCAAAGGCGTCAGCGAGCTGTGGCGTTTTGATCCGGCGGCGATCGAAGAAAAGTACGGCGTCCCGCCGGCCCGTTATCCCGAAATGGCTGCGCTGGTGGGGGAGACCAGTGACAATCTGCCCGGCGTGCCTGGGGTTGGAGCCAAGACCGCAGCGAAATGGCTCAACGAATTCGACGGCCTAGAAAATTTGTTGACTCGCGCCGATCAAGTCAAAGGCAAGGTCGGGGACTCGTTGCGCGCGAATCTTGATCAGGTCGCCGCGAACCGGCGGCTAAATCGCCTAGTCGATGATCTCGAATTGCCCTTGAATGTGCACGATCTGGCTCGACACGAGTGGGATCGCGAACAGGTGCATGAGCTATTCGACGCGCTGGAATTCCGGGTCTTACGTGAACGCCTGTTGGAAGCTTTCCCGCAATCTGAACCGGACGTCGATCAGGGCATCGAGGTAGCTGGGCAACGCTTAGCGCCCGATGAGTTGGCAGCTTGGCTGGGCGAACATGGTGATCAGCTGATCGGCCTCGACGTCGAAGGCCAGTGGGCTGCCGGCAGCGGCGACATCGCAGCCCTAGCCCTGGCCAGCGCCGACGGGACAGCCGCCTGGGTCGACGTCACTGAGCTCTGTCTCTTATACACATCTGACGCTGCCGACGAAGAG
>ERZ1031113.10-NODE-10-length-144189-cov-18.849904_pt1 | contig 144189 bp, 133 predicted proteins | sample MGYA00518225_ERZ1031113 | MGnify/ENA primary metagenome ERZ1031113 (study PRJEB33718, sample SAMN03159751) | human skin metagenome | collected 2014-05-20 | study: EMG produced TPA metagenomics assembly of the PRJNA266117 data set (Human skin bacterial metagenome...
GGCCGGTGGCGGCGTGGCCGGTGGCGGCGTGGCCGGTGGCGGCGTGGCCGGTGGCCTGGGCGCTAGTGGGATCGGTGCTGGCGGCCTCGGTGTTTCGGGTGCTATGCCTGGCTTCGGGGCAGGGACGACGAGCATGGGTCGCTACGGCATGAGCTCCTATCCCGGCGGAATGGGCACTATCGCTGCTGGTTCAGAGTCCGGCTATGGTCCGCGTCACATGGCGCTGGGTCCCAACGGGATCCGCGACAATAGCTTCAACGTCGATCCCGAAACTTTGCGCAGTGAAGCCGGGAAATGGGCTGAGGTGCGCAGCGAAATGGACGCAGCCCGCGCCAAGATGGCGTCCTTGGACGTCGCGCACGAGAAATTCGGCAAGGTGCAGGCCCCGGCGCCGTCCTATGAGATGGCCAAGCAGACTTCCAAAGCCAAGGCGGACGCGTCGGTCAGCCGGGCTGAGCAAAACAGCAACCTGTTGAGCCACAATGCCAGCGCTTACGAGCAGTCGGATGCGACCGCTGCCGGCTACACCGCGATCTGAGCTGAGACCAGGAGATCACTGATGTCTACCACCGGCACCACCGACGAAAATTTCACGACGCTGACTTCGGCTGACGGCGATCCGATCCGCATCCCCAGCGGTCAGCAGATCAGCTCCTTGTCTGCTCAGCTGGAACGCTACATGGCCGAAGCGATCGACAAAGATCACGACGAAGTCCAGGCCGGCTTGCGCAAATCGAAGCTGATCTTTGGCTGCGGTGGCCTGAATGGCTCGGAGGCTGGACGCACGCTACAAATGCGCGAGCAGGCGGTTCGTCAGATGGTCGACATGATCATGAAAAAGATGAACTCCACGTTCGTCCCGATGTGCAATTACGTTCCCGAAATCGTCAATAAGTCTTGTGAATGGAAAGCGGTCAACCAAGACCTGAAGGTGACCGAAGAAAAGGTGCACACCTTCGGCTTGGAGGGGTGGACTGGCGCTGGCGGCGAGGCTTATCGCAAGCAAAAGCAAGATCAGCTCGACGACATCACCGCCCAGCGCAAGCTAGCTGAGCACAATAAGAAGGCTCTTGACTCGGTCGCTTTGCTGCAATCGCTGCTCTTGCAAGCCTGTCACGAGCAGCTGTCGGCGTGCGTCGAGGCATTCAAAGAAGCAGCTGATATCCCGGTGAAGCGATTCGGCAACCGAGCTGCGGCAAAGAACTTCTATTACTACGGGCGCACCGCAGATCTGTACCGAGCGCTACAGGATTTTCAGCAGCGTCAATTTAGCCTCGACCACGGTGAGCTGTTCGCCCCGGTCGACAGCTGCCAGCGTCAACTCAGCTCCGAGCTAGAGTCGGCCGCAAAAGGTGCGATGGCAGGCAACGTCGAGGACGCCAGCTATAGCCAGGCCAGCAATGCCCACGTGGATTCGGGTATGGAGATCCACTCCGAAGAAGATGGCAACGCTTTGCGACACCGCTCCAAGATCTCCAAGAGGGGGCTGTTCGGTTAAGTCCGCTCGGTTAAGTCCGCGGCCAGCCTTCACCACGCGGCATGTCGCCGGTGATGACGTAAATCGAACGTCTTCCCACCGCGACGGCGTGATCGGCGATGCGTTCGTAATAGCGGCCAAGCAGGGCGACGTCGACGGCGGATTCAACGCCATATGGCCAGTCTTCGCCCATCAAGACCCGAAATTGTGAGCTGCGCAATTCGTCCATCTCTTGGTCTTGCTCAGCAAGTCGGCGGGCAGCCTCCAAGTCGCGTTCGGCCAGGATGTGGCCGACGTCCCCGATCATCGATTGCGCGACGGTGCTCATGTGCCGGAAATTTTCAAGCAGACCCTCGGGCACTGCGCTTGCCGGGTAGCGCAGCCGGGCGATTTTGGCGACGTGAGCTGCCAGGTCTCCCATCCGACCCAACTCGGCGACCATCTGAATCGCCGCGACGATCGTCCGCAATTCTCCGGCGACCGGCTGCTCGAGGGCTAGCAGCGAAAAGCTGCGGCTTTCCAGGTCGTCGTGCCATTGGTCGATGCGCGCATCGCCGGAAATGACCCGTTCAGCTAGCTGCAGGTCGGGATCGAGCAGCGCACGCGTCGCGTCCCGGGTAGCCACTTGAACGCTGTCGGACATGACGACCAGGGCGTTGACGATCGATTCCAGCTCGCTGCGGTAGTTCTCGCGCATCCGACCTCCTTGTAGATGACTTCCAGGGTAGCCCGTGAGCCCGACGTGGCTGAACGGATAACATCGACGCGTGGAGTTTGTGCTTGTCGGGCTACTTGGCTTGGCGCTGGGAGCCGGCGGCTGCGCGCTGTCGATGTCGGGACGAAGAGCCGCCGAACCGCCGCCGCTGGCTGAGACGCAGCTGTCGACACAGTTGGTAGGCGCAGTCGACCTGTTGCGCGGCGCAGCGATGGTCGTCGACTCAGCAGATCAGGTCCTGCACGCCACCGCTGCCGCATTGACCACGGGCTTGGTCCGCGGCAATCGAATCCGGGAGCCGGAGCTGCTCGGTTTGGTGCGTCGAGTGCGCGCAGGTGGGGTGCCGGTCAGCACAAAGTTGACCGTCCAAGGCACTTCTATGGTCTCTCGCGACCTAGCTGTGCGCGCTGCTCCGCTGGACGGGGGACTGCTGCTGGTGATCGCGGAGGATCTTTCAGCGCAGACCCGAGCTGATGAGATCAAACGTGACTTCACCGCCAACGTCAGTCATGAACTGAAGACCCCAGTCGGCGCATTGAAGGTGCTCGCTGAAGCTGTCGAACAGGCCGCTGACGATCCCGAAGCCGTCAGCCATTTCGCGCATCGAATGACGCTGGAGGCTGACCGCTTGAGCGAATTGGTGCAGCAGATCATCGAGCTCAGTCGGCTGCAATCGACTGATCCATTGATGCACTCCGAACGCGTCGAGATCGACCGCGTCGTCGATGACGCCTGCGATCGCAATGCCGCGCTGGCCAGTAGCCGGGACGTCACCATCACCCGTACCGGCACCGCCGGATTGCAGGTCATGGGTGACGAAGAACAATTGACCGGCGCGCTTTCGAATTTGATTCAAAATGCGATCAATTATTCGGGCACGGCGGCGAAAGTTTCGGTATCGGTTCGTGATGTCGTCGACGACGACGATGAATTCGTCGAAATTAGCGTCGCCGACAATGGCTTAGGAATTCGTCCCGAAGATTTAGAACGCATTTTTGAACGCTTTTATCGCGTCGACTTTGCCCGATCTAGAGAAACCGGCGGCACTGGCTTGGGCTTGTCGATCGTCAAACATTGCATGGCTGCGCACGGCGGCACCGTCAATGTCTGGAGCAAATTCGGCGAGGGCTCGACATTCACTTTGCGGCTACCTATTTTTCAAGCTGACGCCATCTCCGAATAGACTTCCTGCCAAGAATTCAACGAAAGACGATCATGACGCGCATTCTCATCATTGAAGACGAGGACTCCTATCGCGAGGCGACCGCTTACATGTTGCAACGCGAAGGTTTCGAGGTGACCCAAGCTGCTGACGGCGTCACGGGGTTGGCGGAATTTGAGCGAAATGGCGCAGATCTGGTCTTGCTGGATTTGATGATGCCTGGCATGAGCGGCACTGAGGTGTGCCGTCAGATGCGGCAACGCGCGAATGTGCCAGTCATCATGGTCACCGCGCGCGATTCCGAAATCGACAAGGTCGTCGGCCTGGAATTGGGCGCTGACGACTACGTAACCAAGCCGTTCTCGCACCGCGAATTGGTGGCCCGGATTCGCGCGGTGCTGCGTCGCGGGCAGGACGCTGAATTGTTGCCCGAGGTCATCGAGGTCAACGATGTGCGGATGGACGTCGAGCGCCACGAGGTGACCGTCCGCGGTGAAAATGTGCGGCTGGCGCTCAAAGAATTCGAGCTGCTGGAGCTGCTGCTGCGCAACGCCGGGCGCGTCATGACTCGCGATCAGCTGATCGACCGGATCTGGGGGCCAGATTACGTCGGGGACACCAAGACCCTGGACGTGCACGTCAAGCGGCTGCGTTCCAAGATCGAGGCTGATCCATCTCATCCGGTGCAGCTGGTGACAGTGCGCGGTCTGGGCTACAAGTTCGAAAGCTGAGCTAGTGCAAGCTCCACAATCAGATGTCGTCGGCGTCATCGTAGCGGCTGGGACTGGCTCGCGACTAGGCGATTCGTTAGCCGGTGGCACGGTCACCAAGGCGCTGCGTCTGCTCGGAGGACGCCCGCTAGTCACCTGGAGCGCTGAGCGTCTGATCGCTGGCGGCGTCGGTCACCTGATCGTGGTCTGCCCGACTGAAACCGAAGACCAATTCGCTGCCGCGTTGGGCGAACTGCCGATTCCGGTGACGCTGACCCCCGGCGGCGAGACCCGGCAAGATTCGGTGCGAGCCGGGCTGACATGCCTGCCAGCAGAGGCCGCAATCGTATTGGTGCATGACGCCGCCCGCCCGCTGGTGCCGTCCCATGTCGTGCGGGCCGTCATCGAGCAAGTCCGTTCAGGAGCGGACGCGGCGGTGCCGGTCGTGCCGATCACCGACTCGATTCGCGTCTTAGTGGGCGACCAGTCCCAGGTCATCGACCGCGCGACGCTACGCGGACTGCAGACTCCCCAAGGCTTCAAGGCTGACGTGCTAGTCGCCAGCCACGCTCAGCTGGCCGGCGAATCATTCAGCGACGACGCGAGCGTCTGCGAATCTTGCGGCCATCGCGTCGAGCTCGTCGACGGTTCGCGGTTGGCAATGAAGATCACTGAACCGATCGATTTCGCGATCGCGGAGGCGATCTTAGTGCAGGCGGAGCTATGAGCGGAGCTGCCGATATTCGAGTCGGCAATGGAGTTGACGTCCACCAACTGCAAGATGGTGTGCCGATGTGGGTGGCTGGCCTGCATTTCCCGGACGAACCGCGTGGTCTGGTCGGTCATTCGGACGGTGACGTCGCAGCGCACGCGATCTGTGACGCGCTGCTCGGCGCCGCTGGGTTGGGCGATTTAGGCAGCAATTTCGGCACCGCAGACCCGACCTGGGCGGGAGCAAATGGCATCCGCTTTATCGAGGCGACTAGGGATTTGCTGGCCCAAACAGGCTGGCAGCCTGTCAATGTCTCAGTGCAGGTCATCGGCAATCGTCCCCGGCTGGCCGCACGCCGCAGCGAAGCCGAGCAGTTGCTCAGCCAGGCACTCGGTGCGCCAGTCTCAGTGGCTGCTACGACCACCGACGGGCTAGGTTTCACCGGCCAAGGTGAAGGCGTGGCAGCGATCGCGTCAGCGTTAATCAGCCGGTCGTCAACCAGCTGATCAGCGTTGATCAGCCGGCGGCTGGGTGCATCAGGTGATGCGTCAGCGATATTCGCTAGCTGGCCCGACGAAGGTATTGCATTTGCCGATCTCGGAAGTGCCGGCGCCGATCATGTACCACTTTTGCCGCAGCCGCGAAGAGCCATGATCGCCATTTTGAACGCCGAAGCGGTCGTCGCCAAAGGATGCGAATAGCTGCGCTAATTGCGCCTGGTTTTCGTCACTGATGCCCAAAGATTGCGCGACGGCGTGGTTGAACATGCCAGAAAAGCAGTCGGCTTGGGCTTCGGTGCGCCGCGACAAATCGAGTTGGGCATTCTTGTCGCTTTGCTGTTGCCAGTAGACCCGAGAGATCAAGATGCCCGAACGGCCCTGCACGGCGTGCCCGAATTCGTGACCCATGATCGATTCGACGACGAAGGGCACATTTTGCAGTTCCTGGGGGATCAGGCCGGGCAGGTCGGTGGCGTAGTAGACCTGCTGGTTACCGCCGCAGTAGACGGCATTTCGCATCGGCACATTGCCGCATGGGGTCTTGATCGGACGGTCATAGACGGTGACGCTGGGCCGCACCGGGGTCATATTGACGTTCTCTAGCGCCGGACCCCAGACCCGCATCAGGCAGGCCATGTATTCGTTGAAGTGTTGTTGCAGTTGGCTGTTGGAGGCTGTGCGCAGGTTGACCGCGTTCATGTCGCAACGCACCGGATTTGCAATCTGCACCGAGTACAGCGGGTTCTTGTCTAGCCAGTCGCTGGCCTGCTGTTCGGTCTGGGGGACCGGCAGCGGTGGCGGATTGTTGTCGACTGGCGGGACTTCGTAATCCTCATTTTGATATTGCCCATTGGTGGGTCGGGTGGGTTCGTCACTTTCGGAAAACAGCATCGTCACCGCGGTCGCCAAGAAAAGCACCAACAAGACGATGCCGACGAGGCGGAGCGCATTCGCTGCCGGCTTCGGCCGGCCCTGGGTAGCTGGCTGACGGCCCTGATATTGGCCGGGCATTTGTCGTGCTGACGGCTGGCCAAATCCTGGCGACGACTGGCCCCACGGCTGGCTCGGTTGACCGAAAGGCTGGCTCGACTGGCCCCACGGCTGGCTCGGCTGACCCCATTGCGGAGCGGATTGACCCCACTGTTGGGCGGGTCGGCCGGCTGGTTGGTTGGGCTGCGACCATTGCGGGCCAGGCTGGCCCCATTGTGAACGGGCGCCCGGATATTGCGGTGGGCGGCCCCATTGATTTTGTTGTCCCCACTGACTCACGCTGGCCAGCCTACCTGGCTCAGGGCGCTGCGTCGTGCTGAAAGTTCTCGGCAGGACGGCTGCTGTTCGGCTATTTTGGTCACCAGAAGCCAGCCCAGTAACTCGTCTCGCTGGCCGATTTTGTCTGCCGAAAGAGGTGTGGTGTGACCAACCAAAAGACTGGCACGCGGGCGCTCCTAGCGTTCGTCGCGATCCTGACGATGCTGCTGGGTGTGCTAACGCCGCGTCAGGCGTTCGCAGAGACCGCGGCCGACAGCTATGAGGTGTCGGGACAGGTCGCTCAAGACGGCACCTTGTCGATCACTGAGACGATCACCTTCCCAGGTACCGCGCCGACCTTCACGCAACGGCTCGAGAAGTCGATGCGCGGCTTGGACTATTCGGTCTACGACTTCGAGATCAGCGACATCAAGGTGACCGCTGGCGGCACTGATCTGGAGCCGGAGATCACCGACGAGGGCAACTATCGCGTCATCAGCGTGGACGGCGCCAAGGCTGGCAATCGTCCGATTGAGATCTCCTATCAAGTCAAGGGCGCTGCTTTCGCCGGGCCGCCGATGCGTCAAGGCGATCGGTTGACGGAGGTCCGCTGGCGTATGCTGCAGGGCTTGAGCGTCGCGGTGCGTAGCGTCTCTGGTGAAATTGAGGTCGGTCCGGCGTTCGTCTTGGACGTTGATTGCCAGTCGGGCGCGCCAGCCCAGCTGACGACCTGCGACACGGTCTCGGCATCGACCTTTGAGGCTCGTCAACCGCAATTCGCCAACGGCGCGCTGGGCGCGGGGCAGGTCGTCGTCTTTAGCTTCAAGGTCGCCGAGCGCGACATCGCTGCCAACGAAATGGTCCGCGAGCTGTGGACGTTGGACCGCGCTTTTTCAGCTGATTGGCCGCAGCTGTTGACGGCGCTGGGCGCCGCACTGCTCGGCTCGCTGCTGCTGTTGGCGCTGTTCCGCCGGCGTGGCCGTGACGAGGCCGCGACTCCGGCGCTAGTCGCCCGTTTTGAGCCTGTCGGCGACGGTCAGACGCGGTTCACCTTGAGCGAGGATGTGCGCCCCGGTGAGATCGGCACCATCGCTGATGAGCGGGTCGATCCGGTCGACGTCACCGCGACGATCCTCGATTTGGCGCAGCGCGGCCACTTGCGCATCGTCGAACAAGAGCGTCGTTCTCCGCACTCGCCGCTGGACTGGGCGTTGGAGCGTGGTGAGCACGGCAAGGATGAGCTGCTCGAGTACGAAAAGCTCATGCTTGATGCGCTGGTCACTGCTGACGGCGCTCCGCTGTTGGTCTCGCAGATCGGCGACAATGTCGTCCAGCAGCTCGCCCCGATCCAAGACGCGATCTACGGCGAAGCCGTCACTCGTGGCTGGTTCCCCGCGAACCCAGACCAGGTGCGGCGTAATTATGCGCGGATGGGCATTGGCGCTCTGGTCGTCGCCTTGATCGGCTTGGGTCTGCTGGTCGCTTTCACCCGCTTTGGTTTGACGGGTCTAGTGCTGGTCGGTCTAGCCGTCGGCTTGATCTTCGTCGCCCAACAGATGCCGCGCCGTAGCCCACTGGGTAGCAGTGTCTATCAGGGTCTGCAGGCGACCGCGATTCACCTGCAGACGCAGCCGACCACTCAGGCGCCGCACGGCGAAGAATATGACGAAATCAGCCGAATCTTGCCCTACGCGGTCGTACTCGGCGCTCAGGAGCGTTGGCTGCAGGCGCTCGCTGATGCTGACGATGACCCGGGTGTGCCCGATCCCGACGATCTGCACTGGTACCGAGCGCCGGCGACCTGGCAGCTGTCGGATCTGCCGATGAGTTTGGACGCTTTCATCACCACGATTGAAGGCAAGCTTTATTCGCGTGGATGATTTGCTCAACTAGCAGACGGCCCCGGCGAGCATTCAGCTCATCCGGGGCCGTTTTCGTCAGGGACGCAGCCTCACAGTTGCAAATCCGGGTAGAGCGGATGATTGCCCAACAGCTCCGCAGCTTGCGCGTGGGTGCGTTCGGCCAGACCGTCAACCATCTGATACTTCGCCTTGCCAGGCTTGCCGTCCGACGCGGTCGTCGGCGTGGTGCCATTCAGGGTGTCGGCAATGAGTTCGGCGACGACGTCCATGTCGGCCTCGGTGAATCCGCGGCTGGTCAGCGCCGGGGTGCCGACGCGGATGCCCGAGGTGTACCAAGCGCCGTTGGGGTCGCGGGGGATCGAGTTGCGGTTGGTGACGATGCCCGCGTCCAGCAGCGCGGACTCGGCTTGACGTCCGGTCAGACCAAAAGAGCTAGTCACGTCGAGCAGCATGAGGTGATTGTCGGTGCCGCCGGTGACCAGCGTGACGCCGCGCTTGAGCAGGCCGTCAGCCAGTGCCTTGGCGTTTGCGGCGACCTGGGCGGCATAGCTTTGGAAGCTGGCTTGGCGGGCTTCGGCGAGCGCGACGGCCTTGGCGGCCATGACGTGCGGCAGCGGGCCGCCCAACACCATCGGACAGCCACGGTCGACGTCAGCGGCATATTTCTCGGTAGCCAGCACCATGCCGCCGCGCGGGCCGCGCAGTGATTTGTGGGTGGTCGTGGTGACGATGTCGCCGAAAGGAATCGGATCTTCGTCGCCAGTGAAGACCTTGCCGGCCACCAGGCCAGCGAAGTGCGCCATGTCCACCATCAAGACCGCGCCGACTTCGTCTGCGATCTCGCGCATCTTGGCGAAATTCACCCGACGCGGGTAGGCCGAATAGCCGGCGACGATGATCAGCGGCTTGAACTGCTTCGCCTGTTCGAGCAATGCGCCGTAATCGAGCAGGCCAGTTTCGGGATCGGTGCCATAGCTGCGCTGCTCGAACATCTTGCCCGAAATGTTGTGGCGGAAGCCGTGCGTCAGGTGGCCGCCGGCGTCCAGGCTCATGCCCATGACGCGCTGATTGCCCAAGTCAGCTCGTAATTGCGCCCAGTCGGCTTCCGAGAGGTCGTTGACATTCTTAGCGCTGAACTTTTCCAGCGCCGGGCCCTCGACGTGGTGGGCCAAGATCGCCCAATAGGCGACCAGATTGGCGTCAATGCCAGAGTGCGGTTGGACGTAGGCGTAGTCGGCGCCGAAGAGTTCGCGGGCGTGCTCAGCGGCGACGGATTCGACGGTGTCGACGTTCTGGCAGCCAGCGTAGAAACGGTGTCCGACGGTGCCTTCAGCGTATTTGTCGCTCAGCCACGAGCCCATCGTGAGCAGCGTCGGTAAGCTCGCGTAATTTTCAGACGCGATCAGCTTCAATGATGCGCGCTGGTCGGCCAGCTCGCTGCGCATTGCGTCGGCGATCCGTGGCTCGACGCCCTCGACGACGCCCAAGATTGACTGGTAGATCTCGCTGAAGTTTTGATTCATGCATCCTCCGTTATCGAGGAAGCATTCTACCGTCAGGAATCTGCCTGGACTTCTTCTCTTCGTTGCACGATGAGGGAATCCACCAAGGATTGGCCGACGAGCACTTCGATGCCGACCTTGTCGTCGCGGTCGCACGCGCGGTAGGAGCCGTCGACCTGCTGAAGTGTGGAGAATTGGGCGGCGAATTCGTCTTTGGTGGGGTGGAGTTCTGCGTCGCTGTAGATGTTCGCGGTAGTCATGGCCCCTACTGTAGGCTGCTTTCATGACAGAACTCGCCGTCGCTTTCGCGTTCAGCTTGTTCGCGGGCTTATCGACGGGCCTTGGCGGCCTCATCGTCGCCCTCAAACGTTTCCCCGACGAGCGCTTTTTGGCGGGAGCCCTGGGTTTGTCCGCCGGGGTGATGGTGTTCATTTCCTTGGGCGAACTGCTCCCCGAAGGCGTCGACGGGCTGCGCGAGGCGGGGTGGGAGCGCGCCGAGGTGTGGGCAACGGCGGCGTTTTTCGGCGGGATCGCGCTCATCGCGCTCATCGACCGGTTCGTGCCGCCGGACATCAATCCGCACGAGGAACCCGATGTGCGCGCCGCGAGCCGGATGAAGCGCGTCGGCGTGGTCACCGCCTTAGCAATCGCCGTGCACAACTTACCTGAGGGCTTCGCCACGTTCTTTGTGGCGTTGCAGGACCCGTCGATCGCGTTGCCGATTGCCGTGGCGATCGCGATCCACAACATTCCCGAGGGCGTCGCCGTGGCCGTGCCCATGCGGGAGGCCACCGGCTCGAAGTGGCGCGCGGCGTGGTGGGCGACGCTGTCCGGGCTGGCGGAGCCGCTCGGTGCGGTCGTCGGCTATCTGCTGCTGCGGCCGTTCATCGGGCCGGAGACCCTCGGGTTGGTGTTCGCGGCGATTGCGGGGGTGATGGTGTTTGTCAGCTTCGACAAACTGCTGCCCACCGCGATCGCGACCGGCCGCCACCACACCGCTGTCTACGGGGTTGTCGGCGGAATGGCCGTTATGGCGGTGAGCTTGCTTTTGCTCGCCTAAAAAGGTCCTCCGCCAAGCACGACCTGTAGCTACAGTTGGGGCCATGAAACTTCTCCAACTCGTCCTCAATATCATCTGGCTGTTCACCGCCGGCATCTGGCTGTTTTTGAGCTACGTGCTCGCCGGTGTCGTGGCGTGCCTGCTCATTGTGACAATCCCGTTCGGGCTGGCATCCTTCCGCATTGCCGGGTACGTGCTGTGGCCGTTCGGCCGTGAAGTCGTCGACACCGGCCGCGGCATTTCGCGCTGGGCGAGTCGATTTCCTTCGACGCGCCTAGCTGTTCAAGGACGAGCGCTTGCAACTGCTGTCGAGTCACGATGACCACTCCCGCATCGCATTCGAGGAAATGCAGGACGGTCCCAGGCCCCCACCGGTTGCGTTCGCGCAACTCCGCTGGGACGTGTAACTCACCATCCGCGCCTAGCGTGACAGTGCCGGTCATCATCTTCTACCTGACTCCCAAATCGGTCTTTTGCAGTTTAAGTTTCGGATCTCTCAGTTCGCGCCGATACAAGCCATGGGTTGATCAGGTCTCGCGTGGCTGGGCGCGTCAAGGAACATCCCAAATAGACTGGGCGGGTGATCACCGGGGAACTACGCAGCAAAATCGACCGAGTCTGGGACGCATTCTGGTCGGGTGGCATCAGCAATCCGCTGGAAGTAATTGAGCAGATCACCTATCTGCTGTTTTTGCGGCGGCTGGACGATATGCAGACCGCTGCGGAAAAGAAGGCACTGCTGACCGGTCAGCCGATCGAAGACCCGAAGTATCTGCCCGGTCAAGAGCATCTGCGCTGGAGCAATTTCAAGAACCTCGAGCCGGCGACGATGTATCGCGTCGTCTCGACGGAGGTCTTCCCCTATTTGCAGCGGCTGGGTGAGCAGGTCGGCGGTGACGAATCGACCTACACCTCACACATGAAGGACGCGCGTTTCACCATCCCGACTCCAGCGCTGCTGGCCAAGGTCGTCGACATGATCGATCAGATCCCGCTGGACGACCGCGACATCAACGGCGATCTCTACGAATATCTGCTTTCGAAGCTTTCGACGGCCGGCAAAAACGGTCAGTTCCGCACCCCGCGTCACATCATTGAGTTGATGGTCGCCATGACCGCGCCCAAGCCCACCGACAGCATCTGCGATCCGGCCTGCGGCACGGCAGGCTTCCTGGTCGCGGCTAGTGAATATATCCGCGAGAACCATCCCGAAGCGTTGCTGGACGCCAATCAGCGCAAGCATTTCCATGGCTCGATGTTCCACGGCTATGACTTCGACAATGTGATGCTGCGAATCGGTTCGATGAACATGCTGCTGCATGGTGTCGAGCAGCCAGACATCCGCTATCGCGATTCGCTTTCCGAGGGTGCTTCGGAGGATTCGGAGCGTTACACGCTGATCCTGGCTAATCCGCCGTTCGCTGGGTCGTTGGACTACGAGGCGACTAGCAAAGATCTGCAGCGCGTGGTCAAGACCAAGAAGACCGAGCTGCTGTTCATGGCGCTGTTCTTGAAGCTGCTCAAGCCCGGTGGTCGCGCGGCGGTCATCGTGCCAGACGGCGTGCTGTTTGGTTCGACGAACGCCCACAAGGCGCTGCGCAAAATGCTGGTCGAAGATCAAAAGCTGGACGCGGTCATCAAGCTGCCCAGTGGTGTCTTCAAGCCCTACGCCGGGGTGTCGACTGCGATCTTGCTCTTCACGCGCACCGATTCGGGCGGCACCGAGGACGTTTGGTTCTATGACGTGCGCGCTGATGGTTTTTCGCTGGACGACAAGCGCACCCCGATCGAGGCTAACGACCTGCCGGACGTGCTGGCTCGTTGGCAGACGCTCGGCGACGCGAATTCGCCAGAACGTGAACGTGCCCGCACCGAGCAGAGCTTCCTGGTTCCCAAGGACGACATCGTCGCCCAGGGCTACGACCTCTCGCTAAACCGCTACAAAGAAATCGAGTACGAAGAAGTCGAGCACCGCCCCCCGCTGGAAATCATCGCCGAAATTGAAGCCATGGAGCAGGAAATCATGACGGGGCTAGCCGAGCTGAAAGCGATGCTTTCGTGAAGCAAGTCCTCCTTGGTGAGCTCGTGGAGATCACGAAGGGTAGGAAACCTGAGGCAATTCGAGCTATGCCCATGACGGGTGACGTTCGCTTGCTGCAGATTGAAGATCTTCGGGGCCAGTCGCAGCCTAGATTCGCTCCTGGCAGTGGCATGGTCGTAGCAGAGGAGTCGGACATCCTATTGGCTTGGGATGGGGCGAATGCTGGAACCTCAGCAAGCGGGCTTAGCGGCGTGATTGGAAGCACTTTGGCCCGTATGCGTCCAAAAGATAGGAACGAGGTGTGGACGCCCTATCTTGCCCATTTCGTGCGATCTGAACGGGTACATTTACGGGCGAGAGCAAAAGGTGCGACGGTGCCGCATCTAGATCCCGCTGTTGTGAGAAATCTGAGTGTTGGGCTTCCCTCAATGGAAGAGCAGCGCCGCATCGCCGCGATCCTCGACCGCACCGACGCGCTTCTGTCACAAACTTCTCGAGTTCTCAAGGAGCTTGATGAGCTCGAAAGCTCTAGCTATCTGTCCGCAATTGAGTCGGTAGATTGCTGGACCTCCTTGGGTGAAGTGGCGGAACTGCGCTCCGGAGTGGGCTTTCCGGTCGCTCTTCAGGGCAGGCCTGACGGTGATTACCCGGTGGCGAAGGTTGGCGACATTGGGCAAGCGGATCGCACCAACTCTCCCGTCATCGTGAGCACTCCTAACTGGGTAACAGAGTCCGATTTGGCGACAATGCGGATGACTCCGATCCCGCCAGGCAGCGTACTTTTCGCCAAAATTGGTGAAGCGATTCGTCTCAATAATCGCGCCATAGCAGGGCTTCCACTCCTGATCGATAACAATGCGATGGCTGCTATTCCAAGAGAATCCTCCTTGCAGCAGTTTCTTTTTGCCTTTATGAAATCGGTTGATTTGTATCCCTTGGCGGCTGCGACGACTGTCCCTTCGCTCCGGAAATCTGAGTTGGAAAAGTTGCCGTTCCCGATCCTTAGCGACGAACAGTTGGTAGTTTTCGAGCACACCCAGGTAAAAATCTCCGGGCTCAGGGATTCCGTGGTATCGCTCCAAGATCACATCCATCAGCTTTATTCTGGCCTTCAAGCCCAAGCATTCTCAGGAGGTCTGTAGTGTCAGCACCAACTTGGGAGCAGTACATGATCCCGACCCTGCGAGCGCTCTCGGACGGCGTCGTCCGGCAGCGTCGCGAGGTTTATGAGGCTGCCGCCGAATTGCTGAACCTCGGCGACTATGAACGCAGCGTGCTGCTCGGTTCTGGGCAAAAGCAATGGGAGAATCGCGCTGGTTGGGCGCTGTCATATCTGAAGACCGCGGGCGCGGTAGATAACCTTGCGCGCGGCCGATACCAAATTAATCAAAGTGGCAGAGATCTGCTAGCAAGGCATCCGGATTGACGCTCAGAGATCTGGAAGAGCTCCCGAAATATCAGGAATGGCAACGCGCAAAGGCTGACGTCCAGCCAAAAATCTCTCAATCGCTGGAAACCGCGCAGTCGCTGGATCCTGTGGAGCAGATTCATGCCGGTGTCGGAGCGATTCAAACAGACGTCGCCGCCCAGTTGCTCGACCGCCTGCGCAGCCAATCGCCTGCCTTCTTTGAGCAGGCTGTGGTCGATCTATTGATTGCGATGGGCTACGGCGGCACCGAAGGTCGCGGGGAGCCAACGCAGCTGACTCGAGATGGCGGCATTGACGGCGTGCTTGATCAAGACCCGCTCGGACTGTCGAAGGTTTACGTCCAAGCAAAGCGTTATGGTGCTCATAATTCGGTGCAGCGTCCCGAGGTGCACGCCTTCTTCGGCGCGCTAGACGGCAACCAAGCCGACCGTGGCCTGTTCATCACCACCAGCACGTTCAGCCCTGGCGCTGTCGAGTTCGCGCGTGCCACGTCAAAACGAATTGTCTTGATCGACGGCCCCGAACTCGCCAAATTGATGATCAAGTATCGCGTCGGCGTCCAAGTCAGCGACACCTTCTACGCCGTCGAGATTGACGAAGACTTCTTCGACTGAGCTGTGCCCAGCCAGCGCATATAATCGTATTATGACCGCGAACACCCACATAAGGGACGAAATCAGTGCTGGTCGGTCAGAGTCGGTTTCCGGCTACATTTCGTCCGAGTTGGAACGCGCCCAGCATGAAGATTGTTTGACCGATTTGCTCGATGATCTCGATGCCGAATTTGGCAAGCCCAGCGAAACCGATGACGCCTGGGCTCGAGAAAAGTTGGAGATGTAACGTAGCCGGCGTTAAACGGGTTACGCGGCGGAGAAATACTGACGCAGCGCTTCACGAATTATCTGAGATTCTTTGAGCCCTTTTTGCGCCGCAATGCTGGCCAGCTGATCGGCCTCCTGGGGAGTCAGGCGGACTCCCTTTTGTACACTTGCCCGTTCCTCTTCAGGTAGCGGTGGACGGCCACCTTTCAAACCATTCAAACGAGAAATTTCGCGCGCGATTTCGCGCGCTCGGGATTCAGTGATTCTTTCCCCATTGGAAATCAGAATCTCTTGATCTAAATCGATATCTTCGAGATCGGCTTCGTGTGCCTCGACGCGTCCAAGCGATCCGAGATTCAAATTAAAAGTTCGATCACTAGGCATTTCGATTCCTTAGTGCTGTTGGCATGCAATGCAAGACGAGCAGAATAGTCTCGCCGGTGCGGTCGTCGGAGGTTACTACTGCGCTAATGTGCAGCTCAATTCCCCGATCGTCGAGGCCGATCCAATCGAAACCCTGCTCCCCACTTTCACGCAGGGCTTCTAACGGAACCGAATTCGCCATCACGTGCGCCATGTGAGCTTTGCCGATGCGGTGGCGCCTAGACGACTGAGCGAACTTTATCCGCATTTGAAGAGTCTACATTAACCAGGTTATTGTTTGTCAATATCCGGGATCTGCTGTGATGAATTTCTCGACTGCGCAGGATGTAGTTCAGGCGTAGCGGTTCGCCGTTATGCTGCGATAAAGGGGAAACGTTGGGGGAGGGGCAGATGAGTAACTTTGATTTCGTCAAAGTGACGCTGCCGGCGCTGTATGAAAACTGTGCGCGCGCTGAGTCTTATATGCACTCCGATCCGCGCGCGGCTTGCGTCTATTCCCGGATGGCCGTCGAGCAGATCGTCGCCCACATTTACGCGCTCTATCAGCTGCGCAAGCCCTACGCCGACGACCTGAACGCCATGATGAACGACCCGGCTTTCAAAGGCCGGGTCGGGCCAGATATTTCCGCGAAACTCAATCTGATCCGCAAAGCCGGCAATGACGCCGCACACGCCAAGCGGGTCACCGACGAGCGCGCCAAGATGGCCGTCACCGAACTCTTCCACGTCGCGATTTTCGTCAGCTATCACTTCTCGACCAATCCCAGCGCCGTCCCGACCGAACGACGATTCGACGAGAAGCTCGCTGCCCGACAGCAGCCTATGGCCGCCGACGAGGCCAAGCAGCTCGTCAAATATTTCAAAGAACAAGAACGCGCCCGCGTCGCTGAAATCGCTGACCGCGACGCCCTGCTAATCGAGCGCGACGAGCTGCTGGCCAAGCGCGAAGCCCGCGTCGCCGAGCAAGAAGCCCAGCTAGCCGACAAAGACGCACAACTAGCGGCTTTGAATGCGGAGCTAGAGGCTGCACGTGCCCAGGTCGAAGCTGCCCGACAGGCGGCCCCGCCAGACCGGCACGACTACGACGAAGCGTCGACCCGTCAACACCTCATCGACCTCTATCTCGCCGAGGCCGGCTGGCAGCTTGACCAGCCTCAAGATCGCGAATATCCAGTCACCGGCATGCCGACCGCGACCGGTAAAGGTTTCGTTGACTACGTGCTATGGGGCGAGGACGGACGTCCGCTAGCGGTCGTCGAAGCCAAACGCACCACCCACAGCGCCTACGAGGGTCAGCAGCAAGCCAAGCTCTATGCCGACCGTCTTGAAGCGCAATTTGGGCGCCGACCGGTGATCTTCTACAGCAATGGCTATCAGCACTACATCTGGGATGACGCTGCCTTTGGCGCCGAGGGCTATCCCGCGCGCGAGATCCAAGGTTTCTATACTCGCGACGAGCTGGAGTTGATGATTCAGCGGCGCACGTCCCGTCAGGCGCTCGCCGACGCGCCCATTGACTCCCAGATCGCCGGCCGTTATTACCAGACCCGGGCTATTCGTGCCATCGACGAAGCTTTCGACGGCCGTGAACGCCGGGCACTGCTGGTGATGGCGACCGGTTCGGGCAAGACTCGCACGGTCATCGCGCTGGTCAAGCAGCTCGCTCAGGCCGGCTGGGTAAAGCGCGTGCTCTTCCTCGCCGACCGCACTGCGCTGGTCAACCAGGCCGTCCGCGCTTTCAAAGCCCACTTGCCCGAGATGGCGACGGTCAACCTGCTGGAAGATAAAGCCACCGAGGGCCGGGTCTTCGTGTCGACCTATCCCACGATCCTCAACATGGTCAATCAAGTCGACGAGGCCGGTCGGCGCTTCGGGCCGGGCTTTTTCGACCTGGTCATCGTCGACGAAGCGCACCGCTCGATCTATCAAAAGTACGGCGCGATCTTTGAGTGGTTTGATGCGCCCCTAGTCGGCTTGACGGCCACCCCCAAGGACGAAATCGACCGCAACACCTACGGCCTGTTCGGGCTCGAGGATGGCGTCCCCACTGACGCCTATGATCTCGCCGAGGCGGTCGCTGACGGCTACCTCGTAGCGCCGAAAGCGATCAAGCTGGACACCAAGTTCATCCGTGAAGGCATCCGTTATGACGAGCTGACCGAAGACGACAAGGACGTCTGGGACGCGCTGGAATGGGGCGACGATGTTCCTGACGCGGTCGATTCCGAAGAGCTCAACCGCTATCTATTCAACGCCGACACCGTCGATAAGGTGCTCGCGACGCTGATGCGTGATGGCCTGAAGGTCGCCGGTGGCGACAAGCTTGGCAAGACGATCATCTTCGCCAAGAACCAAGACCATGCCGAGTTCATCGAGCAGCGTTTTAACGCGCAGTATCCGGCGCTCGGCGGCGAATTCGCCCGCGTCATCACCCATGCCACGCGGTTCAACGAAGTCTTGATTGACTCCTTCAGTGACCCGACGAAACTGCCGCAGATCGCGATTAGCGTCGACATGCTCGACACTGGCATCGACGTGCCGGACGTGGTCAACCTGGTGATCTTCAAACTCATCCGTTCCAAGACCAAGTTTTGGCAGATGATCGGACGCGGCACACGGCTTCGTCCCGATCTGTTTGGTCCAGGCGAAGACAAGAGCGAGTTCATGGTCTTCGACTTTTGCGGCAACCTGGAATTCTTCAGCCAAGACCTGCCCGAAGGGCAAGGGTCGACGCAAAAGTCACTTGGCCAGCGGCTCTTTGAGACCCGCTTGGATTTGGTGCGAGAATTCGACACGCACCAGACCGAAGCCCTATTGCGGCGCGAGAACGTGGATTGGCTCCGCGAATTCGTCGCCGGCATGAATTGGGACAACGTCCTCGTCCGACCACATCGCGAGGCTGTCGAACGTTGGCGCGAGCCGCAAGCTTGGGATTCGATTTCGGAGGCTGATGCTGAGCAATTGAATAGCTTGTCCGGATTGCCCACGGCTAATCAGGATAGTGACGAGCAGGCTAAGCGTTTCGATCTGTTGGTCTATCGCTATCAACTGGCGCAATTGCAAGGTGATGTGGTCGATGGCGAGCGGATTCGGGAGAAGGTGCAGCTGATCGCCCAAGCGTTGCTGACCAAGGACGCGATCCCGGACGTCGCCAAAGAACTCGAATTGTTGGACGCGGTCGCCGGCGACGATTGGTGGACAGATGTCACGCTGCCGATGCTGGATTCGATGCGTCGACGGCTGCGCGGACTGGTCGGATTCATCGAGGTCACCAAACGAAACCCGGTCTACGTCGATTTCGGCGACGACATCAGCGCCCCCGAGATCGTTGATCTGCCAGCAGTGCGTCCCGGCATGAATTGGGAACGCTTCCAGGCCAAAGCGCAGGCCTATCTGCTGGCGAATCAAGATCACATTTCGCTGCAGCGGTTGCGTCGCAACCGTCCGATCACTCAGGCCGATCTTGACGAGATGACCAAGATGCTCGTCGAAGCTGGTGAGGGTGCGGTTGACGTCAGCTACGTCCAGCAGCATGTCAGCGGGGAGCTGGGGCTGTTTTTGCGTTCCTTGGTCGGCTTGGATCGGGCGGCCGTCAACGAGGCTTTCGCCGAATACCTGGACGAGACCCAATTCACTGCCGCGCAGATTCGATTCATCAAAGTGATCATCGACGAACTGACCCGCAACGGCAGCATGGAGCCAGGCCGGCTATTTGAGTCGCCCTACACCGATAACGGCCGAGTCGATTTGATGTTCGCCGAGGCGGATCTGATCAACATTGCGTCGATCTTGCACGGCATGACGCGAACCGCTATCCCAGTGGCGGCGCAATAAAAGGCCTAGTCGAGTCGAAAAAGTTAGACTGGCAGATATGGGTCGTAAGGTAACTTCGCATGACGTCGCGGAGCTAGCCGGCGTCTCGCGTAGCGCCGTCTCGTTGGTGTTGAATGGACGCGCTGATGGACTCATCTCCGCCGAGAATCAGCAAGCCGTCAAAGAGGCCGCCAAACAACTCGGCTATCGACCAAATCGGGTCGCGCGCAGCCTGCGCAACAGTTCGACGCACACTATCGGCGTCATCTCCGATGCGATTTTGACTGGCGCGTTCGGTGGCGCCATGGTCACCGGAGCGACCGCCCGCGCCGCCAAAGACGACTATCTGTTGGTGGTGATGGGCGTCGACGGTGAAGACCCGTCCGCGACTGACACCATCGACGCGCTGCTCGCGCGACAAGTCGACGGTTTGGTCTACGCGGCCGAAGCGCTGCACCCCTGGCAGCCGCCAAACAATTTCGTCGCAGAACCGAACGTCTTGATGAATGCCTATGACCCCGACGGCAAGGTCAGCAGCGTCATCGCTGACGAAGTCGCCGGCGGCTACCGCGCCACCCGCTTGTTGTTGGACGCCGGCCACCGCGACATCATCATGTTGACCGGCCCTGCGGACTACACTGCGACCGAGCGCAGGGTGGCAGGCTTCGAGCAGGCCGTGCAGGAAGCTGGCATCACCGCGCAGCGCCTGGAGTGTGGATGGAATATTGACGACGGCCTGCGCCTCGGCTCGCAGATCTTGGCCGCCGACCGACCGCCCACGGGCATAGTCTGTGCTAATGACCGAGTCGGCGCCGGCGTGCTGCTGGCCGCGGCACGACTGGGACTGCGTATCCCCGAAGACCTGTCCATCGTCGGCTATGACGACGACCCGAACGTCGCCCGCCAGCTGAACTTGAGCACGATCAGCCTGCCGCACCGTGAGATCGGTGAACAGGCGATGGATCTGTTGTTGACGCAGCTGGAGACCGAACAGGCCCAGCCTCAATACCTGCTAATCGAAGGTGACGTGATCGAGCGAGGCTCGATCGCGCAGCCGAGATCACGCTGAACCGCTGACATAGCCTAGACATGCAAAGTGGGCCGGCAAGACCTGGATGCCAGCCCACTTGCAGTTATTTTGCCTAGTCGAGACGCAATTCGACTGCGTTAGCAGCGCCCTCGAGCTGCCAGGTCGCCTCAGCGGTCGGATAGATCCGCGTCGTGTAGGACGTGCCGTCGACGAACAACTCCACCAACGAACCGTCCACGAGGACGCGGCCGCCAGCTGGAATCTCGATGTGATCCCTACCACCTTCGACGTCGCTGCAGCGCAGCGTCGCAGCGTCCTCGGCATTGACCTCGAAAGCAGCAGCCTGCGAGATCGCCCAGTTAGCGCCCAGCTGGCCGGCGCGCAGCTGAGCAAACTCAGAGATGGGCTCGACGACCAACCGGCCATCGCGCACATGCAGCTCGCGCGGGGTCGTCAAGACCCCCGACCAGCCGTGCGCGTCCAACCAGGCGTCGTCACGGTCGATCTCCCAAGACCAACCCCAAAGCAGCGCCCGGCCTTCATCGTCGACGGCAGCCTGTGGCGCATAGAAAGCGTCACCCAAATCGAGCACACCATTAGCGAACGACACGAACTTCGGGCCCTGGTCAGAATCGACCAGATCGCCGGTGATCCACCGCACTGGCTGGGCGATCTTCGTCCCCGGAATCAACAACGAGACGAACAACACCCACATGCCGTCAACTGGCAATAAGTTGGGGCACTCCCAGATGTCGGCGTGCGGCAGGCCAGCACGCGGATCGTCAGCGCTCAACAAGACGCCCAGCTCGCGCCAATTGCGAAGATCCGACGCGTCATAGCTGAGCACCTTGCCGACCGCGCCAGCCTGACCGAAACCTTGCGCGATATAGCGCTTCCCGTTGAACTCGAACGGATACGGATCGCGGGTCTCATCGGGATAGCTGCCCGCCGGTGGCGCGCTCGGCTCGGTGGCCGGCGTCCACTGCTCGAGGGTCTGGTCGCCGATTGCGATCGCTCCGACGGCATTGGCTGGTTCGTCAGGTGTCGCCGTGTAACACAGCGTCGGGACGCCGTCATCGACCAGCAGCGCGCCCGACCAGCAGCCCACCTCATCAATTTCACCTTGCCGTGGCCGCAAGGCGATCGGATGCTCCTGCCAGCGCAGCAGATCCGTGGAACTCCAGTGTCCCCAGTGCACATTGCGGTGGCGAGGTTCGTCAGGATTGTACTGGAAGAAGACGTGCCAGCGGCCGTCGACTTTGCCGACGCCATTGGGGTCGTTGATCCAGCCCTGTTCCGGCCGGATATGTAGCTTCGGGAAAGTCGGATCGATCACTTGATAGCTCCAGCAGTTAGGCCTTCGCGCAGCGGACGCTGGCCGAAGATGAACACGATGAGCGCCGGAATCATGGATAGCACGACGCCAGCCAAGACCGTCGACATCGAACCAGTGCCGAGCTGACCTTGCAGCGACACCAAGCCCAGCGGAAGGGTGAAGTTATCTTGGCTGATGGTCATGATCAGCGGCCGGAAGAACTCATTCCAGATGGCGTTGAAGGCCAAGATGCCGACGATCGACAAGCCAGGCAGCGCCAGCGGCACATAGATCGTGCTGAAGACTCGCCACGGCGAGGCGCCGTCAACCTGCGCGGCTTCGCCCAGGCTGTCGGGGATGCCCATGAAATATTGCCGCATCAAAAAGGTGCCAAATGCGGTCGGCAGCGCCGGCAAAATGAGCGCCATCAAGGTGTCGGCCAAGCCCATGCCGCGTACCAGCATGAAGACGGGCACGATCGTCACCTGCATTGGAATCATCATGGTCGCCAAAATCAGACCAAAGAGTATTTCCTTGCCACGGAAATGCAATTTCGCGAACGCATAACCAGCCAGTGCAGCGGTCAGCATTTGCCCGAGTGCGCAAAGCACGGTGACCAAAAATGAGTTCAGAAACAATCTCGCCACGTCGACTTTGGTGAAGACGTCTTGGAATGCTGCCAAGCTAAATTCGCGGTTACCGTCTTCTCCGACCGGGGTCAATGCGGTGTAGACCGTCCAAATCACTGGCCCAAGAGTCAAGAACAGCGCGATCAACAAGAGCACGATTTTGCCGACCAGGCCAGCAATTTCAGCGCCCCTATTTCCGGTAGTTTCGTTCACCGCTTGCGGTTCAGAATTCATCTGTTGGGCGGCACTGCCCGCACGATTTTCAATATTCTGGGTAGTCATTTCGGGCCTCACATGTAGAACACGTAGCGCTTGGAGAGTCGGAATTGGGCCCAGGTGGCCAACATGATTAGCAGCATCAAGATCACACCGATCGCGGCAGCTAGACCGAATTGCAGTTCTTGGAAGGCTGACTGATAAATCACCATCACTGCGGTGCGTGTCGAGTCGCCAGGGCCGCCGCGGGTCAAGACATAGGGCTGGTCGAAGATCTGCAGCGCAGAAATGATCGCCATGACGCTGGCAACCAGGATCGTCGGGCTGAGTAGCGGCAATGTGATGTTGCGCAGTCGGCGCCAGTTCGTCGCGCCGTCGATAGCTGCAGCCTCATAGACGTCAGCTGGAATCGACGACAGACCGCCGATGAACAACAAGAAGGTGAAGCCGAAGTTTTGCCAGACATAAATCAGGATCGTCAAGAATCGGGCGCCGGCGGCGGTCGTCAACCATTTAACCGGGGATGCGCCGAGGTGCCCCAAGATGATATTGACCGCGCCGAAATCCTCATTGAACAAATAGCTCATGATCAACGAAACCGATGCAGCCGACAAGATCAGTGGGAAGAAGAAAGACGAACGGAAGAATGTCCGCAGCCAATTCGGCATTTTCGATTGCACCAGGACGGCCAAGACCAATGCCACCAGTAATTGCAGTGCGACCGCGACGATGACAAATAGGAAAGTATTCAAAAATGACGTGCGGACCGTCGGGTTGCTAAATAGCGTTACGAAATTGTCAAAGCCGGCGAATTTCGGCGGCGTGATGATATCCCAGTGCGTAAAGGCCAAGATGACCGAGCCGATCATCGGAATAAAGGAGAACAATCCCAATCCGATCAAAGTCGGCGACATCAGACCCCAGGCGAGCCGGGTCTCCTTTTTTGCGTACTGTTCGCGGGTCGAATCTGCGGCGGAATTCGCAGGCAGATTGGTTGGTTCCGCAGTCTTAGCGATCGTGCTCATTTTCCTACCGCCAATTCCAGGTCGCGTTGTAGATTTTCGAGGGCTGCTCGCACGCCTGCGCGGCTGCCGGTGACGGCGCTGGTCACGTTCTTGATCAAAGCCGTTTCAACCGCGGCTTCCTGCGGGGGAGCGGGGATCGGCGCGGTGGTGGGGAATTCGTCCAAGGTGCCGTAGAAGATATCGCGATGCGCCGGGCCAGCTGGACCGTACAGCTTTTGGTTGTGGCTGCGGCGGGCGGAGTTGGAGTCGGGCACCTTCTGTGCGATCTCCATGCCTTCCTTAGAGGTGGTGAATTTCAACCACTCCCAGGCTTCGTCCTTACGCTGTGAGGTGCGCATGATCGCGTAACCGGCGGCGCCGAATTGATGCTGTTGGGTGCGGTTACGCGGGAAATATGCGACGTCATATTGATCGGGCTTCATGCCGGCTTGGTTCAAGCCGTGCACCCAATAGCCACCGGCTGGCGTCATGCCGATGACGCCAGAACCAAAGCGGCTGACCAGGTCGTTACCGCCGCCTTGCACCGGTGACGAAGCCAAGCCCTCTTCGATCAATTGCTGCATGAAGGCGAAAGCTTCGATGACGCGATCGTCCAGCGCGTTCGGTTCGGTCCAGCGATATCCGCCAGAACGTCCCACCTCATTGGGATAGAAGGTGTTCCACAGCCACTGGCCGCCGTCCCACTTTGATGGCTTCAAGAAGCTGGTGTCATTGGTGAACAGCCACGGCACGATGCCGCCCCAGATGCGGTTGGTCCAGAAGAAGGGCCGGAAGGTGCCGCTGGCCGAATCCTTCATCGCCTTGAGCCGCGCGTGGAAATCTTGCCAATTCCAGTCTTTATCGGGGTAGCTCAGTCCAGCGCGCTGCATCGCCGCGGTCGACATGTACATGTTGGCTGCGTTCCAGCTGAGCGGCAGTCCAAAGAGGCTGCCTTGGTACATGAACGATTCGATCAACGAGGCGTGCACGTCGTCGAAATACTCGCCCATCGTCGCCTTGTCGCGGTTGACGAACTCGTCTAGTGGTTCGGCGAGCCGGTCAGCGAACAGTTGGGTGCCTTCGGTGGCGATCATGACGACGTCCGGAGCCGTCCCAGCGGCAACCAGGGTCAAAATCTTGGCGAAGAAATCGCTCCAGTCGGTGCCCTGGATGGGAGTGATGCGCACCGGGATGTCTGGATGTTTGGCAGTGAATGCCTCGATCAAACCGCGGTTAGCCTCGGCGTCTTGTGCGGTGCCATTGATTGCGATGCTGAGCATGCCGTCATTTCGCCCTGGGATGTCGCGTGCGGTGAGTCGCGGCCAACCCGCCGCGGTCACGACGGCGCCGGTCAGCCCCAAGGCCAATAAGGATTCTGGATAGATCGACCATTTGCAGTCTCCTCGAAATTAAGTGCTCTCCATTGAGACCTAACACGTGTTAGCTTAAGCATGAGTTGGGAACTAACGCAAGACCCAATTTTTGAAATTCCTTCCTTCTCGCTGCCAGCAATTTGATTCAGCAGACAGCAGCGGCTGCCATTTCCTACTCTTTTGGCATGACGATCAACGAGATCTGGGACGAAATCGAAGCCTGGTATGACGAGAATGTCGCCGATGCTGAGCCGCTCAATGATGGCGCCAGCGATGACGAGATCGCCGACGTCGAAGCGCAGCTCGGTGTGGAGTTGCCAGCAGAGGTCAAGGAGTCGCTGCAGCGGCACAACGGCAGCGCATTCGGCGGTTGGGCCACAGGCACCTTGTTGGATTGTGCGACCATCGTCGCTGATTCCCAGAGCTGGCGGCAGATCGTCGCCAAGGACGGCGGCGCAGACACCGAAAATGAGGACGCAGAACTCAAGCCTGGATGGTGGCGGGATGCTTGGGTGATGATCGACAAGGATGCCGACGGCTCCGGCTATGCGCTCGACCTAGACCCTGCTGACGAAGGCAATATCGGGCAGGTGATCCGTCAAGAAAGCGATGGCGGGCCGAGTTTGAGCTTCGACAGTTTCGTCGAGTACTTGGAATTTTGCTTGGGCGAACTCGAAGAAGGCGAATGGGCCAATGGCATCTTCGTCCCCGCAGATTTAGCTGATTACTAGGAGTTTTAGCCATGACTATCGATGAACTTTGGGCTCAAATCGACGCCTGGTATGCCGAAAACGCCCCCGAGGAGAAGCCGCTCAATGATGGCGCCAGCGACGACGACATCGCCCGCGTCGAGAGCATCCTTGGTGTCCAATTGCCCGACGAAATCAAGGCCTCACTGCGTCGTCACGATGGCAGTGACGAGGACTGCTGGGCCACCGGCACCTTGGCTAGCTGCGAAGACATGATCTCTGACACTGAGATTTGGCGGGAAATTGAGGCCAAGCACGCGGACGATGCGGCATTCGTCAGCGAATCGCCTGAGCTCAAGGAAGGCTGGTGGCGTGACGGTTGGGTCATGATCGACCGAGACGGCGCCGGTAACGGTAACGCCGTCGACCTCGATCCCAGCGATCAAGGCAGTCACGGTCAGCTCATCGACATGGACCACGAGGTCGGCCCGAGCCTCAGCTACGCGAACTACGTCGAATATCTCGAGGATTGCCTAGCCGAGCTGCAAAAAGGTCGCTGGGACGACGGTTACTACCTGCACTCCGACCTGATCTGACGACGTTAGGCGCCGCGGACGCGGCTGACTTCGTAGAGCGCGACGGCTGCAGCCACAGAGGCGTTTAGTGACTCGACCTTGCTGGTGATCGGAATCGACGCGAGCATGTCGCAACGCTCGCGGGTGAGACGAGCTAGGCCGTCACCTTCCGATCCGACGACCAATACCAGTGGACCGTCCAGACCTGGCACCGCCGAGATATCGACGGCGTCCTCTTCGCCTGCGAGCCCGACGACGGTGTAGCCAGCCTTGGCGAAATCTTGCAGCGCACGGTTGAGGTTCGTCGCTTTGGCGACCGGGATGCGAGCCGCGGCGCCGGCCGAAGATTTCCACGCGACGGCCGTCATTGACGCACTGCGCCGTTCAGGAATGACCACGCCATGGGCGCCGAAGGCAGCTGCGGAACGCACGATCGCGCCCAAATTGTGCGGATCGGTGATGCCGTCCAACGCGACGACGAGCGCTTCGCTGTCGTCGTCATGCATGGCGTCGGCCAGCAGATCCTCATAGTGCAGATATTCATAGCTCGGCAGTTGCAAGGCCACGCCCTGGTGCACCGCGCCGCCGGTGAGCCGATCGAGCTCAGCGCGCGTCACCTGCAGCAAGCTGATGGAATGCTCGGCGGCGAAGCGGAAAATTTCGTTCAACCGATCGTCGCGCTCGCTGCCTTCGGCGACATAGGCAGCTTTGATCGGTAGTCCAGCTTGCATGGATTCCAGGACCGGGTTGCGTCCCACGACCCAATCGGCGCCCGCGCCTTGGCCGTGTGATGACGCCTTCGTCCGTCCGCCAGAGCCGCTCGACGCGCGCGCCGCGCCAGCCTGTTTTGCCTTGTAGGCCTTGTGATAGACGCGATCCTCAGCCTTCGGGGTTGGACCTTTGCCAGCCAGCCCGCGCTTGCGATTGCCGCCTGAGCCGACCTTGCGTCCGCCTGCCTGCGCCATCAGCCCTCCACCTGCCAGCGAGCACCCTGCGGGGTGTCTTCGATCTTCAATCCAATCGTCGCGAGCTGATCGCGGATCGCGTCCGCGGTAGCCCAATCCTTGCGTTCCCGAGCCGCCGCGCGCTGCTGCAAGACCAACTCGACCAGGCCATCCACCACGGGTGTCAGGTCTGTGCTGGAGCTTGCAGCGTCCACCCATTCCGGGTCGAAGGGGTCCAAGCCCAAGACATGCAACATCGCGCGGGCTTGACGCAGCGCCTGGTCCGCTGAAGTCTGGTCGGCAGCGTCCAGGGCCTTGTTTCCGGCCTTGATGGTCTCGAAGAGCACCGCAGTCGCAGCTGGGGTGCCCAGGTCGTCGTCCATCGCGGTGACGAAGCCAGCCGGGAGATCGTCGAACGAGAAGTCCACCGGCCCTGCAGCGCCAGCGCGGGTCAAGAATGCGTCAATTCGCTCCAATTGCGCGGTGGCCTCAGCCAAAGAATTATCTGAATATTCAACCGTCGAACGATAATGCGGGGCCGCCAAATAGAGCCGGACGGCACGCGGCGGGAATTGTCTGGTGACGGCATTGACCTGCGCGCCATTGCCCAGCGATTTGCTCATCTTTTCGCCCGCAGCAGTCAAGAATGCGTTATGCATCCAGTATTTAGCGAACCGATATCCAGCTGCCCGTGATTGGGCCAATTCATTTTCATGGTGCGGGAATTTAAGGTCCATTCCGCCACCGTGAATATCGAATTGTTCGCCTAAATATTTCAGGCTCATCGCCGAGCATTCCAGATGCCAACCCGGCCGGCCACGTCCCCACGGCGAAGGCCACGACGCCGTCGCCGGCTCGCCGGGCTTAGTGCCCTTCCACAAGGCAAAATCTCGCGGGTCCCGCTTGCCGCGCGGGTCAGCGTCCTCAGCGGGGGCCATGTCGGCGATCTTCTGATGGGACAGTTCGCCGTAATCAGCCCAAGAACGGACATCGAAATAGACGTCGCCGGAATCGTCCTCGGCAGCGTAAGCATGGCCGCGGTCAATCAACCGCGCAATCAATTCCAATTGTTCGGGAATGTGGCCCGTCGCGCGCGGTTCATAATTTGGCGGCTGGCAGCCAAGCGCCCGATATGCCTGATGCAGCTCTAATTCCATCGCATAGGCGAGCTCGTACCATTCCAAGCCCTGCTCAGCGGATTTCGTCAAAATCTTGTCGTCAATGTCGGTGACATTTGCGACGACTTTTACCTCAAGCCCGTTGGCGACGAACCACCGCCGCAACACATCAAAGACCACCTCTTTGCGAATATGCCCTAAATGTGGCGGGGCTTGCACGGTCAACCCACAGTGATAAATCGACACCTTTCCAGGAATTAGCGGTTGAAACTCGACGACGCGGCCGAGCTGTTCGTCATAAATCTGGAAAGTCACCCAGCTAGTCTAAACGGCATAACCCGTCCGCTAGCTAGGAGCACCCGATGGCCGAGATCCGTAAGCACAATCCCAAGACCAGCGCGATTGGCGATTTGGTGCGCGCCGCGGCTGGCGAGACGATCCGTCCGGTCACTCCTGGACAGGACAAGCAGCCGACCTCGCCAGCACCAGCTCAGCGGCCAGATACTTTCGACCCGTTCGACGATGGCGAGCGTCCCGTCAGCGAACAGCCGAAATCGTTCACCGTCACCAGCGGCGCAGCTGGTAGCTGGTTCAGCTTTAACAGGTCAGCCAAGCCGGCCACGTCAGCGCTCGAGGACGACGACGCCTAAGACGGAGCCTGATCAGCCTTTGCCAGCAGCTTTGGCGCGCAGCGCCGCAATGTCTAGGACGTCAACAGCTGCGGGATCGACGTCCTCGGCTGCCGCCTCCCAGGGGTCGACGATCGCGGGCAGCGACTCGCTCGGGTCGTCGGCATATCCCATCGACGGATCATATGGATTGGCCAAGCGGCGATCTTCGGCTGGGGCGAGCACAGAGGTCATCTGCTCGTCGGGCAGATTTTTCAAGATTTCGTTGACGTAACCGTCGACAGCCTCGTCCAGCGGCACTTCACGCCACTCGTGCTGCGACTTGAACCAGCGATATTCTAAAAATTCGTGATAGAGCTGCGCGGGATCGCGTTTATGGCTGAATTCGGCGGGAATGCGGTTGATGACCGGGGTGAAGACGTCGGTCAACCATTCATGCGCGGTGATCGCTTGGTCGACGTGCTGCTGATTGGTGCGCGCTCGATAGGTGTCCAAGTCATTGAGCAGCCGCTGGGCTTGATATTCCTCGGTGTCGAGGCCCGTCAAGCGCAGCAAACGACGAGAATGGTGGCCCGAGTCGACGACTTTCGGTTGGATTCGGACAGTCTGACCGTCAGCGGAGGTGTCGATGTCGAGCTCGGCGATGTCGAAGCCGAGCGCATTCAATCGACGCACTCGGCCTTCAATCCGGTGCAATTCGTTGCCGCTGAATTCTTCGACGCCGGTCAGCTCTTGCCACAGCGCTGCATAGCGCGTCTCAATGGTGTCGACCAGCTCTAGCGGATCTAGTGACGGATCGAGCATGTCGCCGGCAGCGAGATCGCAGAAGTCGCCAAAGACATTCGTGCGCATGATCTGCAGATCATTGTGGCGCTGGCCGTCGGTCAGTTTGTCGTGCAATTCGCCGGTCTCGGCGTCGACCAGATAGGCCGAAAATTCGCCGGCGTCGCGGCGGAAGAGAATATTCGACAGCGAAACGTCGCCCCACATGAAACCTGCCAGATGCAGCCGCGCCAGGAGCACGACCATCGCATCCAACAGTCGGGTCAAGGTCTCAAAGCGCACGCCTGGGGTGAACAGCGAACGGTACGGCAGCGCGAATGGCAGATGCTTGGTCAGCAGGATCGGGTCGAGCGGATTGCCGTCAACATCGACGCGGCCAGTGACCACCCCGACGGGCTCCACCGCAGGCTCGTCTAGTCGGGCTAGGTCGTGCAGCAGGCGATATTCGTGCACCGCGAGATGCTCGATGACCTCTTTAGCAGCGTAGACATCGTCGCCGACTCGGATGAAACGCACGACGTGCCGAGAAAGACCACGGGGCAGCGCGACGAGGTTCTCGTGCGGCCATTCGGCCAAGGGGGTCTGCCAGGGTAGGGGTAGCAACCGGGAGTCTGGCTTCGCTGACAAGAATCGCGGCATGACTCAATTGTGGCAGCCGCCGTCAACTAGCGCGCAGCTGGCCTAAAGCTCTCGACAGCGGGTCAGCGCAGCCTGCAAATCCGCTAGTAGCGCCGAGATTGGCTCGATGCCTACCGAGATGCGCAGCAGTCCGTCGCTGATGCCGGCGGCTTGCTGGGCTGGCGCAGGCATCGCGGCGTGCGTCATTAGACCGGGGTGACAGATCAAGGACTCGACCCCACCCAGTGATTCGGCCAAATTGAACACTTCCAGTCCGTCGACGAAGCGCCTAGCTGCCGGCAAGCCGCCGTTGACTTCGAAGCTGAGCAGCGAGCCGAAGCTGCTTTGTTGCTTCGCGGCGAGCTGATGCCCCGGATGGTCGCTCAGGCCAGGCCAATGCACCGCCCGAATGACGTCGTTAGCGCCAAGCAACGACTCGACGATTGCTGCCGCGTTTTCGTCATGGACACGGATTCGCGGCTCCAAGGTGCGCAGTCCGCGCAGGGTCAACCAGGCGTCCAAGGGGCTGCCCGTCAGCCCCATCGCATTAGCCCAGCGCACCAACAGATCGTGATCTTCGGCGGTCGCGCTGACGACCACGCCGCCGACGACATCGGAGTGACCGTTGACGAATTTAGTCGTCGAGTGGACGACGAAATCTGCGCCAAAAGCCAGCGGCTGTTGACGAAGCGGCGAGCAGAAAGTGTTGTCGACGACCACGCGAGCCCCGGCAGCATGGCCAAGTTCGGTGACCGCCGCGATATCAGTGATGCGCAGCAGGGGATTAGATGGGGTCTCGATCAAGACCAGATCGGCTGGCTCTCGCAACGCGGCATCGGCAGCGTCCAGATCCGTCAGATCGACCAGGTCGGCTCGTAAGACGCCCTTCGTGGCTAGGAAATCAAGCAAACGCCACGTGCCGCCATAAAGATCATGCGGGGCCACGACCCGCCCACCGGCAGGCACCAGCGTCTGGAAGAGCAGATTCAGTGCGCCCATCCCGCTGGCAGTGACGACGCCGTCAGCGCCGCCCTCGAGCTCAGCCAGCGCGTGACCAAGCAGATCTCGGGTCGGATTGTGTTTGCGCGAATAATCAAAAAGCGGGGCTGCGTCCGGGCTTTCGAAGATGTAATTGCTGCTGGGATAGATCGGCGGCACGACCGCGCGATATTCGCTGCGATCTTTGCCGATGCCCGCGCGCAATCCGCTCAAGCGCCCAGCCTGGTCAGGGAATTGGGCTGCCGGCGAAGTCTGGTCTGAAAGCTCGTCCACGTTGACGATGCTAGCCGCGCTGTGGTCAGCCGACCCGGGGACGCGAAAGGGGCGAGACTGAAAGCCTCGCCCCTTCGTCGTTTGCTAATCGTCGATCAGGAGATGCGGTTGCCCGATTCCTTATCGAAGACGTGCACATGCGCCGGGTCAACAGCCAAGTTGACGACGGTGCCGCGCTGCGGTGGGGTGCGGGTCGTGACGCGAGCCACCAGCTGCTTGTCTTCGTCTTCGTCAGTGACGACCTCACGCATCTGACCGTTAAGCGCGCCATAGAGATAGGCGTCGGCGCCGGTCTCTTCGACGACGGCGATTTCCATCTTGATGCCTTCGCCGTCGGTCAGCTCGAAGCTCTCCGGACGGATGCCGATGACCACATTGTTGCCGCTCGCCTTCGCCAGCACCTCGCGGCTGATCGGCAAGACGTGGCCGGTCACTTCGACACCACCGTCGACGACCTTCGCGTCGATCAGATTCATCGCCGGGCTGCCGATGAAGCCAGCGACGAACAGGTTCGCTGGGCGATCGTACAGCGTCAGCGGGGTGTCGACCTGCTGCAGCAGACCAGCGCTCATGACGGCCACCCGGTCGCCCATGGTCATGGCCTCGACCTGGTCGTGGGTGACGTAGACGGTGGTGACGCCCAAGCGGTTCTGCAGCGCAGCGATCTGGGTACGGGTCTGGACACGCAGCTTGGCGTCCAAGTTGGACAGCGGCTCGTCCATCAAGAAGACCTGCGGGTTACGCACGATCGCGCGGCCCATGGCCACCCGCTGGCGCTGACCACCAGACAGGTTCTTCGGCTTGCGCTGCAGCAGCTCTTCCAGGCCGAGCAGCTTGGCAGCCTCGAGGACGCGAGCCTCGCGCTCCTCCTTCTTGACGCCCTGCATCTTCAACGCGAAGCCCATGTTTTCGGCGACGGTCATGTGCGGGTAGAGCGCGTAGTTCTGGAAGACCATCGCGATGTCGCGGTCCTTCGGCGGCAGGTCGGTGACGTCCCGGTCACCAATCCAGACCGAACCAGCGTTGATATCTTCCAAGCCGGCCAGCATGCGCAGCGAGGTTGACTTACCGCAACCAGACGGGCCGACGAGCACCATGAACTCACCGTCACCGATTTCAAGGTTTAGCTTGTCAACAGCCGGATGATCCGAGCCGGGATAAATCCGGGTAGCGTCCCGGAAACTAACTGTGGCCATGAAGAGCCATCCTTTCCACGGGCAGGTACGTGCCCGACGATCCGTAGTGGAAATTACTTTCGGTATTTTCCCTGCCGACTGCTATGTCGAGCGGGGTTATGAGTCGCGACGGCGACGTCGCTAACCCTCATTGTTGCACACGTGCCAGGTACGGTAAATCAGGCTACTGGCCACTAAAGCAAGCGGCCGTCCACGCTGCTCTCGGGGCTCAATCAGCGAAGATCGAGATAGCTGGCGCGGACGGCCGAAGCGAGAACGTCAACAGTGACTTAGCGCGGGTCGGCTGGCTCGCGACCCAGTGCCTGCGAGACAGGATTGCCCCACTTCACTAGATCTAGGGTCATGTCGTCGTGCTCAATCTGCGCCTCGATCAACACCAAGCGGCTACTGCTCTGAGCAGCCGTGCGTAGCGCGTCGCGCAATTCGCCAGCGGTCGTCGCGGTGATACCGATGCCGTCGCCGTCATCGGCGTTGAAGGCCTCGACCAGCCCGGCGTAATCCCAGTTCTTGTAGTAGTTATATGGCCCCTCGTGCAAGGCAGATTCGATCACATAACCCTTGTTGTTCACTACGACGACGGTGATGTTGTCCTCGTAGCGAATCATGTTGCACACCTCTTGAGCGGTGAGCTGGAAGGAACCGTCACCGACGAGGAGGACCGTGTGGTGGTTGTTGCCCTTGGCGACGGCGTAGCCGTGCGCGGCAGGCACCGACCAGCCGATAGCGCCCCACTGCATCTCGATTTCGAAACCGGCGCCGCGCGGTAAATCCATCTGCAGCCCGTTGAACCACGAATCGCCGGTCTCCACGAAGAGGGTGGACTCGCCGTCCAACAGCTCATTGATCTGGTGCACGAGTTCGGCTCGGGTCAGTCGGTCGGCGTCCTCGGCGGGACTATATGGTGCCTTTTCTCCGGCCGGATCGGTGCGGTTGAACTGGTCGAGGGTGGCAGTGTTCTTCTGCACCTTCGCAGCGAGCGCGTCGACGAAATCCGCGATCGGCAGCCGCGGATATTGCGAGTCTGGCGTGGTCACACCGCGTTCCTCGACTGCGATATAGCCGCTGTCGGATGGGACCGATGTCGTCCACCCGACGGTGGAATAGTCAGTGAACATTGGTCCGATCGCGACCACGCAATCGGATAGGTTCACCATCGCTTCGACCCCGGGCGCAGATGAATTCCCCAAGTAGTGGCCGATGAATTGCGGATGATCTTCGGCGAAGAAGCTCTTGGCGTTAGGTTGGACGGCTACCGCGCAGCCCAGCGCCTCGGCCAGATTTTGGAAAGCGCCAATCGCGCCATAGGCACGCAAGTGCGGACCCCCGATCAAGATCGGGGTCTCGGCCGCGTCAATTTTCGCCGCGACATCGTCGACTGCCTTTTTCAAGGCCTCCTTGGAGTAGGGCAGCTCCCATGGCCGCAGGAAGTCAAAAGGTTGCGGATCGGCGCATTCGGCGTCAGCGAGATTAGCTGCGATTTCGATGTAGCACGGCTTAGATTCCCGCAGCGCGGCTGCGATGGCGTCGTCGATCAGGGACGGCGCTTCGTCAGCGGTGAGGACACGCACCGTCTTAGCGGTGATCGGCCGGAACATCTGCTCCTGATAGGAGTAATCGGTGGTGCCGATGGTGTGGTGTAGGTGGCGCCCGGATGCTTCGTCATTGGTGTTGTAGCCGGCGGAGACGAAGATCATCGGCAGCCGCTCGGCATAAGCGCCGGCGACACCATTTAGCGCTGAAAAGGCACCGACGTTGAAGGTGATGATGCAGGCTGACGCGCCATTTGCGCGGGCATATCCCTCCGCTGCGTAGGCGGCGTTGAGCTCGTTAGTGCAGCTCATAATTTCCAGATTGGGATTCTTCAGCAGCTCGTCGAGCAGCTGCAGGTTGTAGTCGCCGGGGACTTGGAAGTAGTGCTTGAGACCAATTTGCTCGAGACGGGTGGCCAAGTATTGGCCGACTGTGGTTGTCATGAGCGCCTTTCTCGTCAGTGTCGGTGAGGCGCATTAATGCGCTCGCTTGTCAACCGTAGAGCCACGCGCAATAGTCGGCGTCATTGCCGCGAAAACCTCGCTTGGAGTTGGCTGTCAGCGATCAGCGGCCCATATTTCCGGTCAGCATTCCGCGAGGCTCAACGCCAGCCCGCCGGTCGAGGTCTCCTTGTATTTACTCATCATGTCCGCGCCGGTGGCCATCATCGTCGCCATCACTTGGTCGAGACTGACCAGATGTTGGCCGTCACCTGCCAGCGCTAGCCGTGCTGCCGTCACGGCCGTCACCGCGCCCATCGCATTGCGTTCGATACAGGGCACCTGTACCAGTCCTGCGACCGGATCGCAGGTCAACCCGAGGTGATGTTCTAAGCCGATTTCGGCGGCATTGCAGACCTGCTGTGGGCTACCGCCCATCGTCTGCGCCAAGCCGGCGGCAGCCATCGACGCGGCCACCCCGACCTCGCCTTGGCAGCCGACCTCCGCACCAGAAATTGACGCCGTCTGCTGATAAATAGTGCCGATCGCGCCAGCCGACAGCAGGAACTGCGTAACGACCTGACGCTGCTCAGAGCTTGGATTGGATGCGATCGCGAACTTCAAGACTGCCGGGATGATGCCGGCTGCGCCATTGGTCGGCGCGGTGACCATGCGTCCGCCTGCGGCATTTTCTTCATTGACCGCGATCGCCCAGGCAGCCGTCCAGTCCAGCAAGGACATCGGGCCGTCGCCTTGGGTCAACAGCTGACGGGCCAGGCCAGCCGCACGCCGTCGCACACCGAGGCCACCGGGCAGCACGCCGTCGGTATTGCAGCCGGCGGTGATGGCTTCGTCCATGACAGCCCACAGCTCATTCATTTTATTTTCGACGTCAGCCGCGTCGCGGCCGAGCGCAGCTTCGTCAGCTAGCACCAGCTCGGGGATGCTCAAGCCGGCGGCGAGGCATTGATTCAGCAGCTGGGTGGCCGTGCGGAAGGGATAGGGCAGCGGGGTCTCGATGAGCTGATCGCAAGCGGTGTTGACGTCGTCGTCGGTGGCGACGAAACCACCACCGATCGAGTAATAGTGCTTCTCGATCAGCAGCGCGCCGTCGGCGTTGTAGGCGCTGAGTGCCATCGCATTGGGATGGCGATCTTGTCCCTTGAGCATGATCAGCTGCAGTTCCAGATCACTGGCCGGGTCGAAAGCGAGCTGCTTGACGTGTTCGCCGCTGCGGTCGGCTAGCCGCAGCTGTCGTGTCGCCCGGGCCTCGTCCAAGACCCGCCAGACCCAGTTGGTGTCGACGTCGGACGGCCAACCGCCACCCAAGCCGGCCAAGACCGCGCGGTCGGTACCGTGACCTTTGCCGGTGGCACCCAGCGAACCGCGCAACTGGACGTGCACCTTTTCGACGGCTGCGAAGAGGTCGAGTTTGACCAGCTCGTCGACGAACATCGTCGCAGCGATCATCGGCCCGACAGTATGCGAGCTGGACGGGCCCAATCCGACCTTGAACATGTCAAAGACGCTGACGGTCATCTGGGCCCTCCTAGCGACGTCTCTAGCTGCACCGAGCAGCTTTGTGAGTCATCCTAGGGCGCGCAAGTTACTCGACGGCTAACCCCTAGCCGACAGCCGTGATCGATTGACGGTCAACTGCTGAGTGCTCTTGGCGCCTGCCGATTTTGGCTGTGGATCTATTCGTCCTCAGGCTTTACCAGAGCGTGGTTTGGCGTCGAAGACGGGATTGTCATCAAGCTCGTCGGCGTCGGTGACGTCCTCGCCGGCGGCTACTTTTCCTTGGCGATAGGTGCGCCAGAAGGTGCCAATGACGATGAAGACGATCAGCCCGATCGCGACGTAGTTGGCGAATTTGGCGTAGTACTCCAAGACGGCGACCGCCGGTTCACCGACGACATAGCCGAACAGGAAATAGCCGATGAGCCAGACCAGGCTGGCCAGGAAGTCCAGCGTCAAGAACTTCTTGATGCTCATGCCAGCCGCGCCCGCCAGCACGAAGACCACCGGCATGATCGGCAGCGGAATCGGCACATAGGAGATGAAAATACCTAGCCAGCCGAGCTTGTGCGCCCAACGCTCAGCACGCGCATAGTTCTTTGCTGCGCGCTTGGACTGGCCAGCCCAGACCTCGATCATGCCGCGTCCCCACAGCTTGCCAGCCCACCAATAGACCCAGTCGAGTTTGATCGACATCAGCGAACCCAACAGCAGCGGCCAGATCCACGGCTGTTCACCGCCGACGCGAATCACCGAGCCGAGCGCCGCGGTGCCTGAGCGGCTGCCCAGCAGCGCGACGAGCCAGGGCAATCGGTCTGGGTCGCCCAGCAGCCAGGCGCGCATCGGCAGCATGCAAAGTGAAAAGATGCCCAGGAAACCGATCCAGCCCAGGCAGGTGAAATCTTTGCGGGTCGGCTTGGATTTCCACGGCATCGCCGGATCGTCCCACCAGTCGCCGTCCTCGCTGGCTTGGGTCGGCCCGATCGCCTCGCCAGCGGCAGCCAGCCGTCCAGCGCGTTCAATCTGTTCGTCGGTGGCCGGCTCGTCAGCGGTTGACGCAGCACCATCGGCAGCAGGATTCAGCTCGGCTGCTTCGGCGTCGAGATTCGGCTGGCTATTTTCCACCTCGCAGACAATACCCAACCGGCGCTTGATAGGCCGCTGACCGGGCGCTATTCGCGCGACGGCCACTGATCGAGTTTCGCGAGTGCGCGCTGATAGCCGTCCAGGGCGTCCTGGCTGAACGCGACGAGCAGCACCCGTTCGACATCAGTCGCGCTCTGCCGGACGGTGTCGACGGCGATCTGCGTCGCTGAATCCATCGGCCAACCGTAGACGCCAGCTGAGATCGTCGGGAAGGCGACAGATTTAGCGCCGATTTCGTCCGCGACCTGCAGGCTGTTGCGATAGCAGTCGGCCAGAATCTCGGATTTGTCGATCGTCTTGGCATAGACCGGTCCGACGGTGTGGATGACCCAACGCGCTGGCAGTCGGCCCGCCGTCGTCGCGACCGCTTGGCCCGCGGGCAGCCCATCTGGCAGCGACGTCGCGCGCAATTCTCGGCAGGCGGTCAAGATCTCTGGGCCACCAGCGCGGTGGATGGCCCCGTCCACGCCACCACCGCCCAACAGCGTCGAGTTCGCGGCGTTGACGACGGCGTCCACCTCGAGGGTGGTGATGTCTGCACGAATGATCTTGATCTGCATAGCGGTCCAGTCAGTGTTGAATCTGATGACGCTCGTAAAGCCGCTTCAACGGCGCGGGCGCCCACCAGTTCCACTTGCCGAGCATGAACATGATCGCTGGCACCAACAACAGCCGGACGATCGTCGCGTCGACGACGATCATGATCGCCAAGCCGACACCGATCTGTTTGATCGCCAGCATTTCACCGCTGACGAAGCCCAAGAAAACCGCGACGATGATCGCCGCTGCGCTGGTGATGATGCGGCCCGAACGTTGCAGGCCATGGATGACGGCCTCGTCATTGCTCATTCCGGCGTCCCAGAATTCCTTCATCCGGGCGACTAAGAAGACTTCATAGTCCATCGCCAAGCCGAAGCCGAAGGCCAGCATGCAGGCGACGATGAAGGTCTCCAGCCCGGGGGTCTTCGGGAGACCCAAATGGCCGCCTTGGAACAGCCAGCTGGTCGCGCCGAGTGCGGTCAAAATCGAGAAGGCGTTGACGATCAGCGCCTTCAACGGGACGATCAGCGATCCGCTCATGAAGAACAGCAAGATGAAAACTGAGACGCAGATGATCGCCAACGCCCAGCCAGATTTCGCGCTCAATTCTTGAATGAAATCATATTGCGCCGCAGCCACACCGCCGACATAGGTGGGGAAACCGGCGTCATATTCGCGCAGGTCAGTGAAGACTTCTTCGACGCGATCCCCCGACGGATCGTCCACGTCGAGATGAATGTCGACGACGGTCTGGTTGGGGTCGTCGGCCAGCGGCTGGGGATTGAGGAAGGTGACGTCGGGATAGGTCTGCTGAATGTGCTGCAGATAGGGCTGAATTTCAGCGATCGGCTTTTCAGCGACGACCTTGACCTCGGGCACCGCCAGAGCCGGATAATCATTCTGCAGCGCGGTGTAGGCGACCATCGGCTCAGAATCAGCGGGCAAATATTCCATCAGGCTGCCGCGCATCTTGAGATCCCCGATCGGTATCAGCATGATGCTCATCACCGCGATGACGACCACAGCGAAGACCAGCGGCGCCTTGCGGACGATGCGGGCCAGCTTCGAGAAGCCGCCCTCGTCGCGGCTGCTATCGCCGACGGCATTGACTACCGCGCGCACCCCTGGGACGCGATGCAACCAACTCGGGGCGACCAGCTTGCGTCCCATCAAGACGATGACGGCCGGCACCAAGGTGATAGCCGCCAGCACTGCCAAGATCGTCACCAAGATGCCGCCCAGCGCGACGCTGCGCAGGATCGACGAGTTGAAGACCAACAGACCGCAAAGCGCGAAGGCGATCGTCAAAGCTGAGAAGAAGACGGTGCGGCCAGCGGTGTCGACGGTCTTGGCGGTCGCTTCGCGGACCATCGTCTTCAATTCGGCAGGCTCAGGAAGCTGCGTGCCGTCCTTGGGCAGGCCGCGCTCAATGAGCCGCGCAGCGATCTCCTCGCGATAGCGGCTGACGACCAGCAGACCGTAGTCAATCGAAAGCGCGACGCCGATGATCGAAATGACGTTCAGTACGAACGAGTTCATATCCATCGCGAAGGTGAAGGCCCATAGCGCGCCCAGGCCAATCAGGATCGCGATGATCGCGCCGATCAGCGGCAGCATCGCAGCCAATAGGCCGCCGAAGATGATGACCATCAAGATCAACGCGATAGGTAGACCGACGGCTTCGCCACGGATCAGGTCGCGTTGCACGACGCCATTGATTTCGTCACCAATGGTCGCGATAGAAAGCTCATTGACGACCAAATTCGGCAGCTGCGCATGCACTTGATCGACCAGCGCATCAATCTCTTGGACAGTCTGTTCGCGAGCGTCATTGACTTGGGCGTCGTCGGCGTCGTCAGCAATTTGGACAGCCATGACGAAGCCGTCTGCGTTCTTGCTCAGCAAGGCTCCGGAGCGTGGATCGGTGGGGTCGGGGAACATGAACGGGTCAGCTACCGACGCCACCGACTCGATGCCGACGATCTTCTCGCGCGCCTGGCTGACCGCCGGCCCCAGGGTCTGCATCTCGTCAGGAATTTTGACGCCGCTAAACACGAAACTAAGCGCTTCGCCGGACGCAGTGCGTTCGTCGACCACCGCCGATTGGGTACCAGGAATCTGATCGGCGGAGTTTTTCAAACGGTCAAAGAGCCCACCTTGGCCAAATCCCGACAGCACCGCCGTCACGGCGATTGCGGTGATGACGAGCCAGCTGCCCAGCACGGCAGTAGGCCGCTTAGTGACGCCACCGCTCAACCATTTGAACAAACCCATGCTTCAAGGTTAAAGCCTGCACACAATCTTGTAACGGTTGGTTTGTGCTTGGCGATGCTTGCCTTTAGTGACTTCGCTTATTAGCGCAGCTCTCTTGCTTCACCGACGATCCAAAGCGGCAAAAGCGTGCTTTTCGGCAGCATTTTGGCTGCGGTCGCATAGTCGATTCCGCATGTCTGGCCACCATTGGGCACAATGGGGAGTCGACGAGTTCACGGGGCTCGTCAGTGCCTCCTTAGCTCAGCGGCCAGAGCACCTGCCTTGTAAGCAGGCGGTCGAGGGTTCGACTCCCTCAGGGGGCTCCAGATTTTGGCCGGAAAAATCGCGAAAGCCTCACAAGACAGCGACAGGACGTCCGGGTGCGGCCAAGTAGGCCAATCCTGCACCACGCGCTAGGACTTGCTCGCCGGCTGCCAGGAATGCAGCTTCGCCGCGGCGCAGCGTGGTGACTTGTTGTTCGTCGTCGATCAAATCGAATTCGCCATCCCAGATGACCAAGATGCGTGGATCGCTGGCAGCTGGCAGCGCGAAAGCCTCGGGCTGGACGTCCAATTGCCATAGCGCGAAGGTCTCCTCGTCGATCTCGAATTGCGTCAGCCCAGCGCTCAGCTGGCTTGCTGGGACGATGCTGATGGGCGCTGGATCGAAGTTCGCGACCTGCACCAAGGCGCCCGGATCGATGTGTTTGCTGGTCAGCCCGCCACGCAAGACGTTGTCCGAATTGCCCATGATTTCCACGCAGGTGCCGCTGATATACGCGTGCAGCACGCCGGGTGTGAGGTGAATGGCTTGACCGGGTTGCAAGGTGAAATGGTTCATCAGCATCGCGCCGATGAGGCTAGGGTCGCCGGGGAATTGCGAATCGAGCGTGACGATGGTGCGAGCGAATTCGCCAACTTCGCCGTCATCATCGACGTGCGCTAGCGCTGCTACGACGATCTGCTTGGTCAGCTCTGCGCGCTCGTCGTCGGCGACCAGGGCGTCCAAAAATACCTCCGCCAAGGCGGCCGCTCCAGCGCGATGACGCAGCGGACCGATGACGGATTCAAGCGAGACCTGCACCTGCAAAGCGTCGAATAATTCGACGGTGCGCTGCGGATCGCGGAAGCCCACCAGCGCCTCAAAAGGCGTCAAAGCCAACGCGAGTTCGGGTTTAGCGTTTCGATCTTTGAATGAGCGCTTCGGGTCGTCAATCGGCAATCCGGCGGCTTCTTCACGCTCAAATCCTTCAGCCGCCAATTCGGCCGGGGGATGGGTCTGCAAGCTGAGTGCTCGGCGAGCCGACAAAATCTTCAACATGAACGGCAGCTCGTCGCCGAAACGATCACGAGTGTCGCTGCCGAGCAAGCCCGGATCGGCTTGGATCGCGTCATGCAAAGTGAGCTGCTCGGGACCGGCCAAAACAGCCGAACCGCTGGGGTGAGCGCCGAGCCAATATTCAGCGAAGGGCTGACCGGTGGGCTCGGTGCCCAGCCACGCGGGGATCGCGTCGAACGATCCCCAGGCGTAATGCCGGGGCTGCCCGATCAGCTTTTGCATATCCGTCCTCATCTCGCGCTGGGCGCTTGGGGGTCTCCTCAGCAATCGAGCCTACCTTGCTGAGCCCTCAGCCTGCCTTCGCCAGCCGGGCAGAGCAGCAAATGACATCGATGTGATTCAGCGTCTAGAATGACTCCATGAGCACTCCGGCAGCCGAGCTGAACGTCACTGGCGAATTGAGCGAACGCGATATCGCGATCCTCGAGTTCGAAAAGAGCTGGTGGCAGTCCAAGGCGAGCAAGGAGATGGAGATCCGTGACCGCTTCGATATGACGGTGACGCGCTACTACCAGATCCTCAACGGCTTGATCGACACTGAGGCCGCGCTACGACACGATCCGCTCTTGGTCAAGCGGCTGCGTCGACTTCGCGAACAGCGGCAACGAGATCGTTCTGCTGCTCGGCTGGCGACCCGATAAACGTCAACCATTTTCCTTTAGGCAAACGAAAGCCGCGCCCGATTTGGACGCGGCTTTCGTTTTGCCCAAGTGGTTCAGCTCGTCAGCTGAAAGCTCACTCGACGACGGTGTCACCACCTTCGCCCGGCAGCGTCGCGGTGTGCTTGTCGCGGGCATCGTGACGCAGCTGACGCAGCCGGTGCATGATGTCGTCGCCGCCGCGTCCGAAGTAATCGTGCAGGCGAGTGTATTCCTCGAACAGCACGTCATATTCCTTGCCGCGCTGCTCGTCGGGCTGGTAGACGTTCTCCTGCTTGGAGCCCATCGCAGCTGACGCGGCGCGCACGTCGTCATAGGCGCCGGCAGCCACCGCAGCGAAGACGGCCGAACCGTGTGCGCCTGGCTGCTGGTTGTCGGCCATCGAAAGCGGCTTGTGCAAGATGTCGCTGAGCATCTGCATCAGCAGCTTATTCTTGACCAGACCACCGGCGACGATGACCTCGGTGACGTCGACCCCCGAGTTCTCGTAGGCCTCGATGATGGTGCGAGCGCCGAAGCAGCTCGCCTCGAGCAGCGCCCGATATTGATCTTCGGGCGTGGTGGCCAAGGTCATGCCGATCATCAGACCCGACAGCTTGGGATCCATCAGCACCGAACGGTTGCCGTTGTGCCAGTCCAGCGCGATCAAGCCGTGCTCGCCGATCTGCTGCTCAGCGGCCAGCTCGCTGAGATATTCGTGGACCGAGATGCCGCGCTGCTCGGCTTCCTGGGAGTAGCTAGCCGGCACGCAGTTGCGCAAGAACCAAGCGAAGATGTCACCGATCGCAGTCTGGCCCGATTCGTAACCCCAAGCGCCGTCCACGATGCCGCCATCAACGACGCCGAACATGCCGTCGACGATCTTGGCCTGCTCGTTGGAGACCAGATAGCAGGCCGAGGTGCCCATGATCGCGGTCAGCTGACCGTTCTCGACAGCCTGGACGGCAGCCGCGGTGACGTGGGCGTCGATATTGCCGGTGGCCACCGCGATGCCTTCGGGCAGGCCGAGCTTCTCGGCATATTCGGCGGTCAGCTCGCCGACCTTTCCACCCAGCGGCATCAGCGGCAGATCGAGCTTCTCAGCGACGACATTCTCGAAGTCGGGGTTCAGCTCGCGCATGAACTCCGGATCGGGGAATTTGCCGTCTTGATAGAGCTTCTTGTAGCCGGTGTCGCCAGCTGCCAGGTGCGGCACGCCGGTCAAAATCCACGGAATCCAGTCGACTGCGTCACAGAAGATCTCGGTGGCTTGGTAGACCTCGGGGGCCTCTTCAAGGGTCTCCAGGATCTTCGGGATCATCAGCTCGCTGGACACTGCACCGCCGAAGCGATCCAGCCAGTCGACGCCCTTCTTCTCAGCCAACTCGACGATGCGCTCAGCTTGCTCGCTTGCGCCGTGGTGCTTCCACAGTTTGACGTAGGCGTGCGGATTGTTCTTGAACTCATCGAGTTCACACAGCGGGGTGCCGTCGCCCTTACAGGCCAGCACCGTCGCAGAGGTGAAGTCGATGCCGATGCCGATGACGTCATTAGCGTCAATGTCCGAAGCCTTCATGGCCTCAGTGACGCTGTTGATCATCGATTCGACGTAGTCAGCCGGCACCTGCAGCGCGAACTCCGGTGGCAGCCGTTCGCCGTCGCCAGCGTCCAGCTTGCTGTCCATGACGCCGTGCGCGTACTCATGGGTGCCCGAGCCTAGCTCCTCGCCGTCTTCGACTCCGAAGACGCAAGCGCGAGCTGACAGCGTGCCGAAGTCAATTCCAATGACATATTTCTTGTCGGCCATTCATTTCTCCTGTTGTTGGAAACCCGGTTGTTTGACTTCAAAAATCTGGGTTAAAAATCGGGGTCCCACTGTCTGCGGGACCCCGATGTGGATTGGGAATTACTTGGCTGCTTCGTGGTCAACCATGCCGTGGATCAGCTCTTGCATCTGCGGGTAGCCGTCCATGTAGGCCTGCAGATAGGGCTGGTACTCCTCGTGAGTCGCCTGATCGGGTTCGATCAGGTCGATCTCGTGCACCATGTGCTTGGCAGCCTCTTGCAGGTCGGAGTAGATGCCAGCACCGACCGAAGCCATCATCGCGCTACCCAGCGCCACCGCGTCGCCGACCTCGGTCAGCGCGATCGGCACACCGGCGACGTCAGCGTGCATCTGCATCCACGAACGGCTCTTGGTAGCACCACCGCAGGCGACCATGCGGTTGGCCTCGTAGCCGGCGTCCTGCATTGCGCGCAGGTTGTGGGCGTTGCCGTAGCAGACGGCCTCCTGGATCGCGTGGTAGACGTGGGCTTGGGTGTGGCTCAGCGTCAAACCCCACAGCATGCCGCGGGCCTTGGAATCGGTGTACGGGGTGCGGTTGCCCTGGAAGTATTCATTGACGATCAGGCCGTCCGAACCGACCGGAATATTCTTCGACTGCTCGTTGAGCACGTCATAGGCGACGAAGCCGAGCCGATCGGAGGCGCTAGCGACGTCACCGCAGAAGTTGTCGCGGAACCACTTCAACACCGAACCGGTCGACACCTGGCCGCCTTCGACGGTGAACTGGCCGGGCATTACACCGTCGGTGTAGGAACCGAAGAAGCCCTTACCGTGGATCTCCTTGTCGGACTGACCCGACAGCACGTGCGAAGAACCAGTGATCAGCGCCAGCGAGCCTGGCTGCACGACACCGAGGCCGATCTGGCCTGCCCAAGCGTCGACGGCGCCCTGAGCGACCGGGGTGCCAGGACGTAGCCCCAGCAACTGGGCAGCGATGGTGCTCAGCTCGCCGACCGGCTGGCCGAGGTCGAGGACCCGCTCGGGAATCTTGTCGAAGACGTCACCGCAGCCGACGTGCTCGTAGAAATCAGTCGGCCAACCGCCTTGGGCGCGGTTGTAGTACATGCGGTGCGCGGCGGAGTTGATATTGGTCGTCCACTCGCCGGTCAGCTTGAAGGTCAGCCAGTCAGGTGCGTCAACCAGCCGGAAGGCCTTGTCGTAGGTATCCTTTTCGTTTTCACGCAGCCAGGCAGCCTTGAAGGGATACCATTCAGCAGTCGCCGGGGCAGTGCCGCCGCCGTTGTAGAGACGAGCGACCGAATCAGATTCATTCGCGCGGGCAGCCTGCTTGGTGGCGCGCACGTCCATCCACATGATGGCCGGACGCAGCTCGCGACCCTTTTCATCCATCGCGACGACGGTCATCGAAGTCGCGTCATAGGAAATGCCGGCGATTTCGGCGGGCGAGATGCCCGAGTTGGACAGCACGCGGGCGCAAGAGACCTGCAGCGCATTCCACCAGTCTTCGGGGTTTTGCTCGGCCCAACCCGGACGCGGGTGAGTCGTCTTGTAAGGCGTCGCCGCGAAAGCGATCGGGGTGCCTTTCGTGTCGAAAATACCGACGCGGCAAGATTCGGTGCCGTAGTCGATGCCTAACAGGTATGGGCCAGTTTGTGCCATTTCAGCCAATTTCCTTGTTGCTCATAGCGATGATGAATATTCAATTATGGCGACTGAAATATGCGGAATCAGTCGTCGTCTTCGGTCCAGCCATTCTCGTCCCACGCGTCTTGCGGGATGAGTTGGTCGATGCGATCCAAGACCCACGTCGGACGGTGCTGGTCATCAAGGGCGGCGACGTCTTCGACGGTCGCTTCTCCGGTCAGCACGCAAGCCGACAGCATGCCGGTGTCTAGTGCCATTTGGATGTCGGTCTGCAGCCGATCGCCGACCATGACGCACTGGGCGACGTCGACGTCTAGCCCGTGCAATGAGGTGGTCAACATGACCGGTGAGGGCTTGCCTAGGTTGACTTGGCATTTCGTGCCGGTGCAGGCCTCGATCGCGGCGACGATGGCCGCGCAGTCGGGCTCGCCGCGGCCGCCCGGGAAGGGGCAGAAGCGATCCGGATTGGTCTGGATCAAGAAAGCTCGTTTGTGGAACCAGATCGCGTCAAAGGCGATCTGCAATTTGCGGTAATCGAAAGTCCGGTCATAGGACGCGCAGACGATGTCGATTTGTTCAGGATCTTCGCAAAGTTCAATGCCCGCCTCGCGCAGGGCATTCTTTAGCGGCTCTTCGGCGATCGCGAATACCTTCGCGTCAGGGTGGTTTTCCTTGAGCCACTCAGTGGTCGTGACGACCGTATTAGAAATGTCTTCAATGTCGGTCGGCAGACCGAGTTTTTCTAGCTTTTCCACATATTGCTGTGGGTCTTTAGTCGGGTTATTGGACAGGAAACGAACTGGAATGTCCCGACGCCGAAGTTCTTCGATCATTCGCTTTGCCCCTGGCAGCAAATGATCGCCCAAGTAGATCGTGCCGTCCATGTCGAAGACATATGCCTGATAAAACTCAGTCGGGCGGTTCACGTGGTCATTCATTGGGGGATTCCTTCGGACGTCGGGACATTCGATCAGTTCATGGCTAGTTAGCCGTCAATCAGAACAAGGCTGCGATAGCCCAAATGATGGTGTTCGAGATCCAGATACCGGCGGCCGGAGGATCGATGTGGCTCGTGCCGCGGTTGTACAGCAAGCGGGCAGCGAACTCGACGATGAAGGCAGCCATGATGCCGAACAGGGCGGCCAGGATCAGGGCCACGATGGCCATCATCCAGTAGTGGTTGTCCCAATCAGCCATCGCGGTCCAGGCGAAGCCGTCGCCGCACAGGATCGGGAAGAAGACCACCGCGCCCAGACCGGCGATGTTGGTGACGTGGTGCTGGACAGGAACGTTACGGCCGGAGATCAAGAACAAGATGATGATCGCCGAAATACCGAACATGAAGGTGTTCGCCAGGCTGGCGGTCAGGCCATTGTCGAAGCCGAGCGCGGTCATGCGAGCGCCGAGGTTGCTGGCCAGCGCCAAGGAGACGCCACCGGCCATGATGCCGAACAGCGAACCGATGGTGAGCAGCTGGTTGGGGCGCTCCTGGTAAACCAACCAGTGGCCACCCTTCTCGTCGCCAGGGGCGATCTTGCCGAACAGGCCATTGCCGTCGTTGTACAGCTCCGGAGTGGTCTGCGAACCCTTCATCAGGCCAGCGCCCGGGACGCCACCGAACATCCAACGGGCGATGATGGCCGACAGCAGCACCGTCAAGGCGACGGAGTCAGTGTGCGAACCGAACCACGGGATGAAGGTGATAGCACTTTGAATGATGTGACCCAAGGCACCGAAGGCGGCACCGGCGAACAGCACATCGGGACGGCCGAGGCCAGCGAGTGCTGAGTTGACGTCCTTACCGTCTTCCATATAGCCCTTGTAGCGCGCGTAAATGGCTGCTGCTGCGCCACCGGCGAAGGCGACGTGCGGGCCAAACAACGGGCCGAAGGCGATGTAGTCGAAACCAATCGTGGTGCCGGTGGCTGCGAACATGCCCCAAGAGGCGAGTAGCGCAAAACCGACCAGCACGAATGCGTAGTTACCGCCGATGGCAGCACCCAGGGCACCACCGGCGAAAGCGGCGATCAATCCGAACAGGAAGACCCCCAAGCTGGCTGTGAACATCTTTGTCCTTTTCTTTTCTGTGCTGGCTCTTCTCGCTACTCGTCATGCGATCGGACGAGCCTTTTGCACTTTCAATTTGTTCAATTTGGGCTCCTAAGAGCCGTTTTAGGCGTCAGCAGACTATCAATGTCCGCTGAAAGTCAGCCATATTTTGCAAGCGAGGTCAGCAAGCAGTATTGACGTGCTGCTCGTCGCGGCCTGCGGCCTGCTCGTATTCGACGATTAAATCGACGTTCGCCTTTGAATGCGATGATGGGTCGAATTCGTAATTCAAGAATTCCTTGGCCAACCGACGCGCCAATTCTTTTCCGATCACGCGCTGACCCAGGCAAAGCACCTGAGCGTTATTCGACAGCACGAGACGCTCAACTGAGAACGAGTCGTGTGCAGTGCAGGCCCTGACGCCGGGCACCTTGTTGGCGCTGATCGCCATGCCCATGCCGGTACCGCAGACCAAGATCGCGCGGTCGGCCTTGCCTTCGGCGACCATCTGCGCTGCGGCGACACCCTTGTGCGGGTAGGCCGTCTTGTCTTCGTCATCGGTCACACCGACGTCAATGACCTCGTCAACGCGGTCATCGGCCTCGAGATCGGCCTTGATGGTGTTCTTGTAATCAGCGCCGGCGAAATCGGAACCGACGGCGATGCGCAATCCCATTGCGTCCTCCTTGATCGGTGGGATGGCTTGTCGGCGACTAACCTACTAGCTGCCATATGGAGGCCTGCAAGTGGGATCCCGCTGTTCGGGACGACAAGGTCGAATTATGTAACTGAGGGGTCCTCAGCGACCCAGCCAGCGCTTGGCCAACTTGATGCGTTGATCGACTTGAACGTCGGTCGCCTTCGCCAAGCTCGGGCCGCCACATTCGCGACGCAATTGCGCGTGCACGTGGGAATGCGGCATGCCTTTGAGGCGGGCATATTGCGAAACTAAATGATTCAATTCTTTACGTTTGGTCGCCATTGCGCGAGCCAATGATTCTTCTTCGCTGATGCGTTCACGGCGTTCGTCGCGGGCATGGCGATTGATTTGACGTTGCTGACGCTGACGTAATAATTGCTCGATTTGATCGGGCTCCAACAATCCGGGTAGGCCGAGATATTCCTCTTCGTCAGCCGTCGTCGGGACCGCATGCATCCCATAGGCCTGTGAATCGAATAGGACGTGGTCGAAGGTCGCTTGCGAGTCGATCATCTCGAACTGGCCTAGAAGGTCATCGGCTGCTGATTCAGCCTGATTGGCCCGCTCGATCAGCGCCTCAGTTTCCTCCCAGATATTGACGTCGTCAGCATGCTTGGGGCGGCCCAGCACGTGGTCGCGCTGAGCCTCCATGGTCGAGGCATGCGCCAATAGCAGCGGCACGGTCGGCAGGAAGACCGTCGCCAACTCGCCGCGGCGCCGGGCGCGCACGAAACGTCCGACAGCTTGAGCGAAAAATAGCGGAGTCGAGGTGGAGGTCGCGTAGACCCCGACGGCTAGGCGCGGCACGTCGACGCCTTCGGAGACCATCCGGACGGCGACCATCCAGCGGGATTCGTCCGCAGCGAATTGCTCGATCCGGGCGCTGGACGTGGGATCGTCAGACAGCACGACGGCCGGCTGCTCTCCGGTCAACTCGTGCAAGATGCGCGCATAGGCTCGTGCAGTGGTCTTATTGGACGCGATGACCAGCCCGCCGGCATCTGGAATGTGCCGACGCACCTCGGTCAGTCGTCGATCCGCCGCACCGAGCACGGCTTGGATCCACTCGCCTTTAGGGTCTAGCGCGCTGCGCCAAGCCTGCGCTGTGAGGTCTTTGGTCAGTAGCTCGCCGAGATTGGCTGCCGTCTCCTCGCCGCTGCGGGTCCGCCAGCGCATCGAGCCGCCGTAATCCATGAAGACCACCGGCCGCACGACATGGTCGCGCAGCGCGTCGGCATAGCCATAGACATAGTCGGCGTGGCTGACCCGCGAACCATCTGCGCTGACGGCATAGCGCACGAACGGGATCGGGTGCTGGTCAGATCTAAAGGGCGTGCCTGTCAGCGCTAGTCGACGAGCGGCGGGTTCAAAAGCTTGCGCGATCGCGTCACCCCACGAGCGGGAGTCGCCGGCATGGTGGATTTCGTCAAAGATCACCAAGGTTTCCGCATTGACGCACAGTGCCTCGTAATGCCAAGGACGCATCGCCACCGCGGCATAGGTCGTCACCGCGCCGTCGAATTGCCGGCTGCGGCCTTGTCTAGCGCCAGAACCGCTCGGGTCGAGCTGGATTGAAACACGCGCCGCGGCGTCAGCCCATTGGGTCTTCAAGTGCTCGGTAGGCACTACGACGATGACCCTCTTGACGGGGCGATTAGTCAATAATTCGTGCGCGATGCGCAACGCGAAAGTCGTCTTGCCGGCGCCGGGCGTCGCGACAGCTAGAAAGTCGCGCGGTGCCTGGCTGCGATAGAGCTCCAACGCCTCAGATTGCCAGGCGCGCAACAGGGCAGAGGTGCCCCACGGCGCCCGTTGCGGGTAAGCGGGGGAGATTCTTTCGAAGGGCGCGGAGGTCATGAGCGGCCCCGGTTTAGGAGCTCGGGACGAAAAGCGCGCACGAGTCCAAGAGCTTAGCTAGTTTTCAGCTCTCGGCTCAGTTTTCCTGGCGGTGCGTGGCAACATCAGCGTTTCAGATTTGAATGCCAGCTGCTTGGGCCTGTCCAGGGTCGTCAACGTCTTGGAGGGCCGATGTGGGCAGCGTGACTTCTTGGCGTTCGATCTGCCCTAAGAGCCGATATACCGAACTGCCGTGCGGGTCACCCAGCTGTTGGCTGGCGGCACGCAGCGCGCCCAGTCGATATCTGCCTTCCGGTAGTTGCAGGCGGCCGTCTTCGTCAACCGGGGCGAGGCCGTCGCCTAGCTGCCAATCGGCACCGTCCAAACAGGTCATGAGCTGGCTAGCGTTCGGCAGATCTACCGGCATCAATTGAATTACGGCGTCATCATCCAAGGCGGCCATCGCTTTGATACCAGCTACGATGCCAGCGGCCGGTCCGCCAAGCGGGGGATCTTCTCTAGTCAGCGCGACAGCGAGCGGCTCGTCAAAAAATGTCGCAGGTAGTGAATCGCCAATTTCGAGGCGCTGGCAGTTGGCGATCAATTCCGCCAGTTCGGGATGGCCGACGACGATCACCGGCGCCCCGATCGCGTCGATGGTGCGCGCCAGCAAGCTTCGACCAGCCAACATCAGGGCAGCTTTGTCGCGCCCCATGCGTCGTGACATGCCGCCGGCGATGACGAGGCCGGCGTCGACTGAGCGGTCGAAGTGATGCGCCATGCAGGCCAACTTACGCCCTCGGCTGAGTGCGTCGCGGACGGGCCGGGATTGTTTGCACTCGCTTGGGGCGAGTGCTAAAAATGGGTTAGCACTCGATGCCTTCGAGTGCCACTGAATCAGTCAGTCTTTGAGACTCCAAAGATATGAATTGGAGTCGCCGTCGCGGGCAATGGGCTGGCCGATCCCAAGGACAAAGACTTGGACGCGTCCAGCGTCCGAAAACTGGAGGAATGCCTCAATGGCAAAGCTCATTGAATTTGATTCTGAGGCGCGTAAGGGCCTCGAGCGTGGCATGAACACCCTGGCCGATGCCGTCAAGGTGACCCTGGGCCCCAAGGGCCGCAATGTCGTCCTCGAGAAGAGCTGGGGCGCCCCGACCATCACCAATGACGGCGTCTCGATCGCTAAGGAAATCGAGCTCGACGATCCCTTCGAGAAGATCGGCGCTGAGCTGGTCAAGGAAGTCGCCAAGAAGACCGATGACGTCGCTGGCGACGGCACCACGACCGCGACCGTCATCGCGCAGGCGATGGTGCGCGAGGGTCTGCGTAATGTGACCGCTGGCGCTAACCCGATCGAACTCAAGCGGGGCATCGACAAGGCCGTCGCGGCGATCAGCGACGAACTTTCCAGCATGGCCACCGACGTCGAGACCAAGGAGCAGATCGCGCAGACCGCGTCGATTTCCGCTGGTGACGAGACCGTCGGCGAGATCATCGCTGAGGCGATGGACAAGGTCGGCAAGGAAGGTGTCATCACCGTCGACGAGTCCAATACTTTCGGCCTGGAGTTGGAGCTGACCGAGGGCATGAACCTCGACAAGGGCTACATTTCCGGCTACTTCATGACCGACCCGGAGCGTCAAGAGGCCGTCTTGGACGAGCCCTACATCTTGCTGGTTGACGGCAAGGTCTCCTCGCTGAAGGAACTGCTGCCGGTGCTGGAGAAGGTGCAGCAGACTGGTCGTCCGCTGCTGGTCATCGCCGAGGACGTCGACGGCGAGGCGCTTGCTGGTCTGGTCGTCAACAAGATCCGCGGCACCTTCAAGTCGGTAGCCGTCAAGGCCCCTGGCTTCGGCGATCGCCGCAAGGCCATCTTGGCTGACATCGCTGTGCTGACCGGTGGTCAGGTCGTCTCCGAGACTGTCGGTCTGTCGCTGGAGACCGTCGACCTCGAACTGCTCGGCCAGGCCCGTTCGATCACCGCCACCAAGGATGCGACGACCATCGTCGACGGCCGTGGCGACAAGGATCAGATCGCTGGCCGCGTCAAGCAGATCCGCGCCGAGATCGAGAACTCTGACTCCGACTACGACCGCGAGAAGCTGCAAGAACGACTGGCCAAGCTGGCTGGCGGCGTCGCCGTCATCAAGGTCGGTGCCGCGACGGAGGTCGAGATGAAGGAGCGCAAGCACCGCATCGAGGACGCCGTCCGCAACGCTAAGGCTGCCGTCGAAGAGGGCGTTCTGCCCGGCGGTGGCGTCGCGCTGATCCAGGCTGCTAAGAATGCGACTCTGGACGGCCTGAGCGCTGACGAGCAGGTCGGTGCGCAGATCGTGCTGGCTGCTGCCGAGGCTCCGCTGAAGCAGATCGCGATCAACGCTGGCCTGGAAGGTGGCGTCATCGCTGAAAAGGTCAAGGGTCTGCCGGCTGGCGAGGGTTTGAACGCTGCGACCGGTGAGTACACCAACATGTTGCAAGCTGGCATCCTCGACCCGGCCAAGGTGACCCGCTCGGCGCTGCAGAATGCCGCGTCAATCGCTGGCCTGTTCTTGACCACCGAGGCCGTCATCGCCACCAAGCCTGAGAAGGCTCCCGCGATGCCTGCCGGTGGCATGGAAGACATGTACTGATCCACTCAGGCATAGCCAAATTTTTCAGGGACGGCTCCGGATGGGAGCCGTCCCTTTTTGTGTCCGCAATGTTGCCTGGCCACGTCCCAGTGGCTAGCTGGTGCCGGCCGAGCCTGAGATGCCGAAGATCCCGCCTGGTCAACGCAGCTTGATCGCCCGACTCGGGGAATTTCCTCCCGTTCGTTGACTCCATGCACGTTTTGATCACTGTTCGTCTTCAATCACTTCGTCTTAAGCAATGTGCGACTCTAAGAAGGTGACCAACATGAACCAGCAGCCAAGCTTCCGTTCGCTCGAGGTGCGTGACTATCTGTTGTCTGTGTTCGGTAATCCCGCCGCTGACGTCTACGCTCACGACAATTCCAAGGGCACCGTTCGAGTAGGCATCATTCACGCGCCAAATTCACCAGAAGAAGGCCTGACGACATATGCCACGGTGAATCTAAATGAGGCACCAAATCGGTTCGGGGATACCGACCTTCGCGCTGAGCTCATCGCGGTGGTCGAAAGCGGCCATGACGGCTTCGCGAATGCGATTGGCACGGTCGCGGCCAATTGCATCGAGGACGGATTGCCGATCGCTCCAGGCGTGGTGCACCGCAATGCGCTGGCAAATTATCCCGGCCTGGCCCCGCAGCTACCCCACATGCTGATGACCTATCCGATGGATTACGGCGAGGAATTTGCCGAAATTCCCACTTCGGAAGGCCCGGTCTATGGCCTGCAGGCGTTGCCCATCTCGCAGGCAGAGGCGCAATTCCTCGAAGAGCACGGCTTCGAAGCCCTCGAGCAGGCTTTCATGGACGCCGAGCTCAACTATTTCGACCTGCGCCGGGCGTCAATTTTCTGAGTTCGACGATGTCTGAGCCGGCCCCCTCTAAGCGCGCCGCAGAAATTTCACAGCGGTTGCGTGAGATTTTCGGTCCAGGGCGCGCTGAGATTTTTGTGCACAGCACTGACGACGGTCAGGGCAGCGTCGCGATTCTGCACGCGAATGATCGCCCCCGAGCCGGCATGACGGTCTACTCGACTCTTAACGTCAATGACATAGAGAACTTGGTTGACGGGCAGAACATGCCTGTTGAATTGTTGGGGAGGGCTACTGATGAATGAGAAATCGGGCGCATCGGCAAACTCGTCGGCGGCAGTGCAAATCGACGGTGGCGAGCTTTCGTCACTCAGCGCTGAAATTCTCGAGCAGTTCACCGAAAGCTTTGAAGTCAGCACGCCTGAGTTGCGGGCGTATTGTTTCCAAGACTGGCAATTGCAGATGTTGCACGCTGTGGATGCCGAGCGCGACCCAGCAGCGATCTATGCGACGTTGAATCTAACAGATGGTAAAAACGCAGAAACCGGCAAGCCGCTGATGTTCAATATTTGGGGCGCGTCAACTGAAAAAGATGATGGCTTTGACGAAATCATCGCAGCACTAGCCCACGAAATATTCGCCGAGGGAATCGATATTGAGGTCGGGGATGTCATGCAATCTTTCCTGGCCTCTCATCGGCAGATTACGCCGAATCTACCGCACGTTGCATTTGGCGCACCGGAGGAATTTGAGGATCTAAACTACTTCTTTGCCGCTGATGACCTATATTTTAGTTTTCAGGTGATACCGATCTCTGATGCTGAAGAGGAATTCCTTAGACGAACTAGCTGGATGTTCCTCCGTGAGCTATTCGCATCGCAAGGCGTTGTTATCAATGACTTGCAGCGAGCTTCGATTGACGCAGAATTCCTGGACGCTGAAGCCACCCGCATAAATCTGTTGAAGCGCGCTGGCAAATTGTGAACTTTTCGCCTAGTCGACGGCAAAATGTTGGCATGGCAGCGCTGCTAGAGGTCGTCGTCTGGAATGTTGACGATGCCCGCCGGGCTGCAGGCGGAGGCGCCGACCGGCTGATGCTGGTGGGGGAGCTACGCGGTCAAGGCATTTCCCCGCCGCCGGATCTGGTCCAAGAAGTGCTCAACCGCGTCGAGATTCCCGTCCGGCCACTGCTGCGGCTACGCGAGGGCTATCGCACCGACGGCGGAGAGGCCGTCAGATTGCAAGGCCTGCTAGCCAACTATCTCGAGCTGGGAGTTGACGGGGTCGTCCTCGGATTCTTGGACGGTTATGCCCGCGTCGACGTCGAAGTCGTCCAAACTCTGACCGAACGCGGTGATTTCACGTGGACGTTCGACCGGGCAATCGACCGCTGTTTGGATACCGACCAGGCATGGCAGACACTGCAGGGCTTTGCGGGCTTGGACGGCGTCCAAACCGGCGGATCGGCGCGCGGTCTTAGCGCTGGCCTCGACGAACTCATCGCGCGCGCGACAGCCCACCGAGAACAAGCCGAACTGATGATCGCCGGAGGTGGTTTACGCGGCGACCAGATCCCGTGGCTCTTGCGTGCTGGCGTCAGTCAATTCCAGATCGGCCCTCAAGCTCGCCCCTATGGCCAGCCGCTGGCCAACATCGACAGCAGCCTGGTGCACGGTTGGCGAGTGCTATTGGATCGAAATTAATGCCTCTAGTCTGGTGCCATGACTCGCGGCATTCCCGTCCCTCCAGCTGAGCGGCGCGTCAAATATCGGCAGGCGGCTCGCGTCATCGTCACCGCCAATGAGCGCATGCTATTGATGGCTGACAGCGACCCGGGCGTGCCGAATTCGGGTTGGTGGGTCACTCCGGGCGGCGGCATTGACGACGACGAAGATTGGCTCGACGCTGCAGTGCGTGAACTATTCGAAGAAACCGGGCTACGCATCGAACGCGAGCAGCTACGCGGTCCGGTGGCCAGCCGAGTCGTGCGGCACGGATATTGCGATCGGGTGCTCGTGCAACAGGAAGTGTTCTTCCGGCTGGATCTGGACGACCAATTCGAGCCATCTTCAGCCGGCTTCACTGCCGAAGAGCAGCAGACCATGCAGGGATTCGGCTGGTTCAGCGTCGAAGAAATGAGCCGCATGCAGGTCTGGCCGGTCGGATTAGCGCCATTGTTTAGCCGTCAACTGGGCGCAGAGCCCGGCGCGGAGCAACTGGTCGACTGGGGCGTCATGGACGAATCCAGCGTGCCGGTGCTGCCCGGACAAGCCGACGATCTGCCAGCCGACTGGCTAACTGACCACTGAATTTCAGCCGCGGCGCTGATTGCCGGCCGGCGGCGGGAACGGTGGACGTCCCTGCGGCAAACCGGGCACGCCACGACGAGGCTGGGCAGGCGGCGGGCTGTACAAGCCAGACGCGTACGGATTGCTCGGGAAGCGGCTATTGGCTGGCCGTACTTGGGCTGCCATCGCCGGGGAAGCACCTGGCCCCGCAGGTAGCGGACGTCGCAGCAACTGTGCGGGGCCGCGCTCACGTCCAGTCGCGACGGTCGGGGAGTCAGTGGGCGGCGGCAGTGCAGCAGAGTTCGTCGGGGCAGGTCCGCTGGCCCAGCCGGTGCTGCCCCGGAGATTTTCGGTGCTGGTGAGCGTCGTCAAAGGTTGCGTGGGCTGCCATGCGCTGCGGTCCACCTCGCTCATAGCGGCCGCATAATTAGGGAACGGCTCTCGCGGATCCCGGCTTTGCGGTGGGGCAGGACGCAATTCCACCAATGGCGGGCCAGGCTGCTCGGGTGGGGCGATTTGCTGCGGCGTGGCCAACGCGCCCGGCACGGTCATCGCTGGCGCTGAGGGCCGGGGATCCAATGGGGGAGCGTCCACGGCGGCGAACCCAGCCGGCGCATGACGAGATGCTTTAGCAGCTTCCTCAGCTGCTCGAGCAACCAGCAGACCTTCCTGCCAGCTCTTGTCTGTCGTACGCTCAGCCATGCCGACAGCCTAGCGGCCGCTGGCCCGCGAAGCTTCGCCCGTCAGCTGCTTTGCGGCCTCCCCACCGGGTCGGCGCAGCCATGGGTATCGTTGGCAATATCCGAAATTGAAGGGACGACGATGTCTGAATTGATTGAAAAGGCACTCCAAAATTCCACCGATACCAAGCAGATCGTCACTGGGCGCGGGGTGCTCGACCAGACCGGCAAGGTCTTCAAAGAACTCTTCGGCGATGCCCGCGCGATCGTGATCGCTGACGAGAACACCTGGCAGGTCGCGGGCGATCAGGTGACCGCGTCCCTGCGCGATGCGGGCATCGAACTTGAAGAGCCATACATTTTCCCCGGCAAGCCCACCCTCTACGCCGGCTACGAGAACGTCACCACCCTGCGCGAAGCGCTCAAGCCGATCGATGCTGTCGCTGTCTCTATCGCCTCGGGCACGCTCAATGACATCACCAAGCTCGCCTCCGGCGAGCTCGAGCGGCCGTACATGAACGTCTGCACCGCCGCCTCTATGGATGGCTACGCCGCTTTCGGTGCGTCGATCACCCGCGACGGTTTCAAGATCACCCGCAACTGCCCGGCACCGGCTGGACTGGTCGCCGACTATGACGTGCTGGCGGCCGCCCCGGCCCGACTGACCGCTACCGGTCTAGGCGACCTGATCGAGAAAGTGCCCGGCGGTGCCGACTGGCTGGTTGCTGACGAACTAGGCATCGAAGCGGTCGACGACTACGTCTGGGATTTGGTCCAGGGCCCGCTGCGTGACGCGCTGAGCCGTCCCGACGACCTGGCCGCTGGCGACCCGGAAGCTATCCAGGGGCTGGCCGACGAGCTGCTGATGTCTGGTTTAGCGATGCAGGCTCACCAGTCGTCTCGTCCGGCTTCGGGTGCTGGCCACAACTTCAGCCACCAGTGGGAGATGGAAGGCCACGGCCTAGATTGGGAGCCGCCGCTCAGCCACGGTGCGAAGGTCGGCATTGGGTCGGTCGCCACGTCTGCGGTCTACGACCTGCTGGCTAGCCTGGACGTCGCTAGCATTGACCCGCAGCAGCGCGCCGCCGAATGGCTCAGCCCCGAAGAAAATGATCAGCGCGTCATCAACCTGCAGCCAGTGCCAGAGATTCAAGAAGCCGCACTTGGTCAATCGCGGGCTAAGTATGTGCCAGCTGACCAGGCAGCCGAACGCGTCCAGCTGATCAAGGACCACTGGGATGCCATCTTGGAGCGCGTCAAGCCGCAGGTGATGAGCGCCGAAGAGATCGCCGACATCATCCGTCGCGTCGGTGGCCCTTACCACCCGGCTCAGATCGGCATCGACATGGACAAGATGAAGCTCACCTACTACCAGTCGCAGACCATCCGCAGCCGCTACACCATCATGGACGCGCTGTTCGAACTGGGCCTGCTAGATCAGGTCATCGAGACGCTGTTCGCGCCCGGTGGCTACTGGGCTGAGACTCCAGCCCCGACCGAGGGACATCTCTACCCGCAAGCCTGATCAACTAGCTGACGCAAACGGCGGCCGCCCAGTCCGGGTGGCCGCCGTTTCTAGCTCGAGATCAGTTATCGAGCGGATGGTCCTGCGCGAAGCGATATTGAGCTTCAAAGACGTCCTGCAACGCTGGATAGAGCTGAGCTTGCAGCTCAGCCAATTCCAGATAGATCTGGTGGACGTCCTGATCGACCTTGCTCGTCTCACCGAGCTGGGTCATCGCCTGGGAAGCTTCCTCAATCGAGGCATATGCTCCGGTGGCGGCCATCGCCATGACGGCTGCGCCCATCGCCGAGACCTCGTCGACCTTGACTTCGGTCAAACCGATACCACAGGCGTCAGTCATGATCTGGCGCCATAGCCCTGAACGTTGACCGCCGCCGACCACGCGGATGCTGGTCAACTCCACGCCAGTCGCTTCTTGCAGGCCGCGCAGATTGCTCGCCATCTCGATGCTCAAGCCTTCCAAGACCGAGCGATACATGACGGCTCGGTCATGCACGCCAGCCAATCCGACGATCGCCCCGTGCGCGATCGGATCCCAGTGCGGAGATTGCACCGCATTCCAATAGGGCAGCGTCAATAGCCCCCCGCAGCCCGGCGCGACCTGCTTGGCGTCCTCTTCCAATTGCGGATCTGGCTTGCCAGCCAGCTCAGGGCGGCCCAGCTTTTCACGGAACCAGCCAGCCAGATAGGCACCAGAGTTCTGCACGATCTCCAAGACATAGTGGCCTGGGATGCCAGCCGCGTCAGTGCGGAAGACGTCAGCGTGCTCATAGCTTTCGGAGTGCACGCCGGCGACCAGCGCGGTGCCCATATTCAGGTATGCCTGGTCAGGTCCGATGCAGCCTGCGCCCAACGCGGCGGCCTGCCCGTCACCACAAGAACCGACCAGCTGGATTTCTTGATCCAGACCCCAAGCCTGGCTGATCTCGGCCGAGATCGGCGCGATGACGCTGCCAGCGTCGACGAGCTCACACAGCTGCTGGGGTTGCAGACCGACCAGCTCCAAGAGCTTGGGCGACCAATCCTGCTTGCTCATGTCGAACAGGCCAAGGCTGTCTGCGGTGCCCCGCGAGTCTTTCCATTCGCCGGTCATCGCATGCACCAAATAGGCGTGCACGCCGACGACCTTGTGCGCGCTATCGAGGACCTCTGGCTCGTGATCGCGCAGCCAGGCGATCTTGTAGAAGCTCGGAGTGACGTCCGGTTGGAAGCCGCTGAGCACATGCAATTCTTCGCTGCCCAGTCGACGCACCTGCTCGGCGGCGCGTCCGTCTAACCATAAAATGCCTGGTCGCAGCGGCGTACCAGATTCGTCGACGAGCGCGAAACTTTGCCGTTGGACGGTGCAGCAGACATGGCTGATTCGTCCACGATCAGCTTGGGAAAGCGATTCGACGGCTTGGGTGATTGCGTCATTGGTCGTGCGCCACCAGTCGGTCGCGTCCTGCTCATAGAAGTCGACGCGCGGCGTCTGCGTCCCCAGGTCGCTGCGGCCGTCAGCTACGACGGTGCCGTCAGCGTCGACGATGATCGCTTTGGTGCTGGTAGTCGATGAATCGACAGCGATGACTAGCGGGTTGTCAGCATTAGACATGCGGGGGACCTCCTCGTCCGTGATTGTTTCGATTTTAGACCGCATTGGCTGCGCGCCTTTTCGCGGTATTCTGTTCGGTACTGTCGTGGGAAAATTCGACCTGAGGAGGAATGGTGCCCAGCGGGAAGGTGCGTTTCTATGACGCCGAGAAGGGATTCGGCTTCATAGCTAAGGACGGCGGCGGTGACGTCTACGTCCGCAGCAATGCGCTGCCCGAAGGCGTCACAGCCCTCAAAGCAGGTCAGCTGGTCGAGTTCGGCGTCGTTGAGGGCCGACGCGGTGAACAGGCGCTGAGTGTCGAGCTGGTCGAGACCCCGCCGTCGCTGTCGAAGGCCTCGCGTAAGAAGCCCGAGCAGTTGGCTGTCATGTTCGAAGATCTGATCAAGATCCTCGACCAAATCGGCAATGGCTACCGGCAGGGCCGACATCCCAATGCCCAAAGCGCGACGAAGGTAGCCGCCATGCTGCGTGCCGTCGCAGATGAGTTGGAGCTGTGAGCGAAACACTAGTGAGCCTCTCCGAGGAGGCCGCAGCCCAGCCTGCCCCCTCGAGTGCCAAGCGCGCAGCGACGGTGGACAAGGTGACGATGGCTGCGGTCGATCTGGCGCGCGCCGCTGCCGAGGAGGCAGCTGAAGATTTCGGCGTCGGCGACTACGTCGGTGCCGTCGTCGAGGATGGCCGTGTCGTCACGCATTTCTTTGCCTGCCCGCATCCTGGCTATGTCGGCTGGCAGTGGGCGGTCACCTTAGTGCGCGCTGCTCGAGCCAAGGATCCGACGGTCAATGAAGTCGTCTTGCTGCCCAGCGAGCAGGCATTGCTAGCGCCGAAATGGATTCCGTGGTCTGAGCGTCTCGAAGCCGGTGACATCGCCCCGGGCACGTTGCTGCCGACTCCAGACAATGATCCCCGTCTTGAACCCGGTTACACCGGCGCTGAACTGCGACCCGACGAAGATCCAGTCGAGTGGGCACTGACCCGCTCGATCGCCGCCGAGCTGGGCTTGGGACGCGAGCGCGTGCTGTCGCCTGAGGGAAAGCGCAGGGCAGCCGAGCGTTGGCTAGCTGGCGAAGCTGGATCTCACGACGCAGCCAGTCGGCAAGCACCAGCGCCGTGCTTGAGCTGTGGCTATTGGGTCCGGGTGACCGGTCAGCTGGGCCGGCTCTTCGGGGTCTGCACGAATGAATATTCCCCCTTTGACGCGCGCGTCACTGCTACCGATCATGGTTGCGGTGGCCACTCTGACGTCGTCGCTGACGAACGTCCTGCTCGGCTGCCGAGCCCGGTCTACGACACCATCAAGATGGATCAGTCGCTGTTTGACTGAGCAGCCGAAATTTAGCCGTCCTGGTTATCACTGATCTTGCCCGCACGGATCTTTTCGCGGCGCTGCGTGCAATAGATCAAGCCGACAGCACCAACGATTACCCCGGCCAGCGAAATCGGGCGCAGCGACTCCGGGGTGACTGGCAGCAAGGACAGCAAAGCGGCGATGCTAAAGATGCCTAAGCCGATCTGGAAAGGCAGCACTCCGTCTGAAACCACCGGTGGGATCGAGGCCTGCTTGAGGCGATGCCGCTCTGGGCTGACCTGCGATGGGGGCTGCGCTGAATCGGTCATGGGCCAATCGTACGGTGTCGTCGCTGTCGACGAGCAGACCACCAGATCCCGAGTGGTAGACGAGCGGGGGAGAGGCGTGTGTCGCATCGCGACCAAGCCACCGCAGCTGTCGATATCCGATGATGACGTGGGACCGCCCGCTTAGCTCGGTAAACTCTGAGTGAACAGCGGATGGCATCCAATTGGCAACTAGTTCCATAGTCGTTTTGGTATCCGACTGGGGAGGTACCTATGCTTCTCTTAAGTGAGCACTGAGTTGAACTCTGCCGATTCCCGCACTCCTTCGAAATCGGGATCTGTCTCTGGCCTCGACCGCTGGTTCGAGATCACTCAACGTGGCAGCAATCGTGGACGTGAAGTCCGCGGCGGCCTCGTCACTTTCTTTGCAATGGCCTACATCATTGCGCTCAACCCGCTAATCATCGGTACTGCGACCGATAAGGACGGCAACCTCGTCTCCGGCGCGCCAAAATTCATTGACGCAGCCCAGGGCATCGTCGACGGCGCCGCCGTTGGCCAATCCATCGCGATGGTCGCTGCCGCGACCGCACTGGTCGCCGGCGTCATGACACTACTGATGGGCATCATCGGCCGCTATCCGATCGGTGTGGCCACCGGTCTTGGCCTCAACGCCATGCTGGCCTATGTCGTCGCTCCGACGATGACCTGGCCACAAGCCATGGGACTGGTCGTCTGGGAAGGCATCATCGTCTTGCTGCTGGTGCTGACCGGCCTGCGTGAGGCTATCTTCCGTGCCGTGCCGCCAGCGATGCGCACCGCGATGAGCGTGGCAATCGGCCTATTCATCACCCTGGTCGGTCTGGTCGACGCCGGCGTCATCCGGCCCGGCAATCCGCTGTCGCAGCTGGGCATCAACGGTTCGCTGATCGGCTGGCCAATTCTGGTGTTCATCTTGACGCTCTTTGGCTTGCTCATCATGTACGTCCGCAATGTCAAGGGCGCGATGCTGTGGGCGATCTTCGGCGGCACAGTGCTGGCGATCATCTTCGAAGCGACCTTCAAGCCCGGCCCGCAAGGCCTGGGCGAAAATCCCACCGGCTGGGCGTTGAATGTGCCGGCCTGGCCCGGCTGGGAAGCCTTCGGCCTGCCGAACCTCGGGCTGCTCGGTCGGGTCGACCTGTTCGGCGCTTTCGCTCCGGACGGCCAGTTCAGCTTCACCGCTTTCCTCTCCGCCGCGATGCTGATCTTCAGCTTGCTGCTCGCGGACTTCTTCGACACCATCGGCACCGTCATGGCTGTGGGCACTGAAGGCAAGATCTTCAACGAGGACGGCGAACCGCCGCACCTGCGCGAGATCCTGCTGGTCGATTCGCTTGGTGCGATCGCCGGTGGCCTCGGCTCTACCTCTTCCAACACTTCGTTCATCGAGTCCGCTTCGGGTGTCGGTGAAGGTGCCCGCACCGGTTTCGCGTCGGTCGTCACCGGCCTCGGGTTCATCTTGGCGATGTTCCTCAGCCCGGTCATCAACATGGTGCCCTCTGAGGCCGTCGCCCCGGTCTTGGTCTTGGTCGGCTTCTTGATGATGTCGCAGATCGGTGAGATCGATTGGACGCAGCTGGAGTTGGCGATCCCGGCATTCTTGACCATCGTCATCATGCCGTTCACCTACTCGATCACCGACGGTCTGGGCGCTGGCTTCATCAGCTACGCGCTGCTCAGCGCCGTGCGCGGCAAAGCCAAGCAGGTGCATCCGATGATGTGGGTCGTCGCGGTGCTGTTCTTGATCTACTTCTTGCAAGGCATCATTGCTGGAGCGATTGGCTGACGCAGCCCACCGAGAAATTCACTCGGTAGAATCCATTCGGTTCGCCGGTCAGGCCTACAAGGCTTGGCCGGCGAATTTCGTCTATCGACATTTGCGGCATGATGGGTAGGTGCAAATCCTGTCCATTCAGTCCTCAGTCGCTTACGGCCACGTCGGAAACTCCGCGGCCGTCTTCCCGCTGCAACGTCTCGGTCACGAAGTATGGCCGGTCTACACCGTGCATTTTTCGAATCACACTGGCTATGGCAAATGGCGCGGCCCGCATCTGAGCGCTGAGAATGTCGTCGACGTCGTCACCGGCATGCAAGAACTCGGCGTGTTGAGCAGCGTCGACGCGGTGCTGAGTGGCTACCAAGGCGGCTCGGACATCGCGGACGCGATCTTGACTGCCGTCGACATGGTCAAGCAGGCCAATCCGAATGCGACCTACACCTGCGACCCGGTCATGGGCAATGCCAAGTCCGGCTGTTTCGTCTCTGACGCTATCCCGCCGCTTCTGCGCGATAAGGTCGCGCCGAAGGCTGACATCATCACGCCCAATCAATTCGAGCTGGGCTACCTGACCAATACCGAACCCAGCGACTTGGAATCGACGCTGGCCTCCGTTGACGCGGCCTTCGAGCTTGGACCTAAGACTGTCTTGGTGACCAGCGTGCTGCGTCCAGATCGCCCAGCCGACACCATCGAAATGCTGGCCGTCGACGAATCCGGCGCCTGGATCGTGCAGACCCCGCATCTGCCGATCAAGGCAAATGGTTCTGGTGACGTCACCGCTGCGCTGTTCACCGGGCATTACAAGACGACCGGTTCGGCTGCCGAGGCGCTCAGCAAGACCGTCGCCAGCGTCTTCGATCTGCTGCAGGTCACCTTGGATTCGGGGCAGCGTGAACTGCAGCTGATCGCAGCCCAGGATGCTTTCGCTAATCCGGACGAACGCTTCGAGGTCCGCCAGGTCCGCTGACCCGGCGAAATAGTGACGCAGCGATGATGACGGCAAAGGGCAAGGCACGCGCGGGCGGCGTTTTGGCAGCGACGCTGCTGGGTGCCGGCTGCCTCGCGGCTGCGGTCGCGGCCCCCGGAGACGTCATCGACGTCGCCGATCCCGCGCTGGCCGCGCCGGTGGGAGCTGCGGTCGACTCGGCTCGCGGAGTTTATTGGCTGACCGATTCAACAGCCCAACCTGGCAAAGTGCAAGCCGTCGATCAGTCCGGCAGCGTCGTCGGCACGGTCAGCTATCCAGCCGTGCCGCAGTCACCTCAAGCATTGAGCTTGCACCAAGGTCTGCTCTATGTTGGCGACGTCGGTGATCCCGAGTTGACTAGGCCAAATGTGCAGGTTCACGTATTGGATGGGCTCGGCTATCAGGGAGCTGCCGGGTTGACGACCTGGCGGCTGCTCTACCCAGACGGGCCGCACGATGCCAAAGCCTTGACGATCTCGCCGCGCGGGAATATCTATCTGGTGACCTTCGGCGCGCCCGGCGCGATCTATCGCGCGGCAGCTCCGGCACCTGGACAGGCAGGTCAACTGAGCTATGTCGCGGCAGCTCCGGATTGGGTGACCGACGCGGTCTTCGTCGACCCTGGCCGGCTGGCGGTGCGCGGCTATGACTACGTCCAAATTTTGGACGCAGCTAGCGACACTTTCGCGCCGCTCGCGTCGACCAAGCTGACCGCCCATCAAGCGGGCGAGGTGTTGACACTCAACCAAACCGGCGACGGCATTGTCGTCGGGAGCCTAACTCAAGGCAGCCAGCCGCCAAGCGGCGCGCGGCTGACTGAGCTGGCGGTGCCGACTGCATTGGCCAACCTGCCGGTACCGGCTAGCACCCCACCTAAGCCAAGTTCGGCGACGCCCTCCCCGTCCCCGACACCCATTCCCACCACGACCAACCGTCGCGAGCGCGTCATTGACGAGCGAGCGGTCAACTCGAACACGACTTTCATCGCGACCGGAATTGCGCTGCTATTCGCTGCGTTAATGGGTGTGTTGGCGTATCGTGAACGAGACTAAAGCTTGAATGGAGGCCGAATGAGTGGCGAGCTGATCGACACCAGCGAGATGTACTTGCGGACCATTTACGAGCTGCACGAGGAAGACATTGAACCGCTTCGTGCGCGCATCGTTGAGCGGCTGCATCATTCCGGCCCGACTGTCAGCCAGACCGTCAACCGGCTCGCACGTGACGGCCTGCTGGCTGTCAAAGACGATCGTCACCTCGAGCTGAGCGACTTCGGGTGGCGCACTGCGGTGAGCGTCATGCGCAAACACCGGCTGGCCGAATGCATGCTCTTTGAGCAGCTCGGCATGCAATGGGATGTGCTGCACGACGAAGCTTGTCGCCTCGAGCACGTCATGAGCGATGAGATGGAAGCCCGACTCACCGATACGTTAGGTCATCCGAAGTTTGGCCCCTATGGCACTCCGATTCCACCGGCCAGCCTGGAAGTGGATCCAGACGATTTCCGGGCTGGCGTCGTCGCCCTGAGCCAGATCGTCGACGACGAAGAAGGCCCCTTCAAGCTGGTGCGGTTGAGCGAGTTCGTGCAAGCTCATGACGGCGCGCTGAGTGAGCTATTCGCCGCCGGCATTATGCCCGGCTTCGAATTCGAAGCGACGATGGCCGACCGTCGGCTCAATATGCAAGGTCCCGACGCCCCAGCAGTATTGCCCGAATTCCTCGCTGACGGAATCTGGGTCGCATACGAGTCCTGAGCTTGCTCTTAGCCGCCGGCGAATGGCGGCAGCACATCCAAATTCGTGGCGTCAACCAACGGTGTCGCAGGATCGTCGACGCGCACGCCATCTAGCAGCAGCGCGCAGCGCGCCAGCACCTGAGTGAAGTGTTCGTCGCGGGTTGCGGTGATCTGTTCGAGAGCTTCGCCCAGGGTCGCGGCGTTCAGCTGCTCGGATTTGGCGCCGGCGGCTTCCGCGGCGGCAGCGAAATAACGTACAGTCGTCACTGTTGATCTCCATTTGCTGGGTCGGCGGCCACCTCGCGGCGCCAGGTGCCACTGTGGCCACCGGTCTTTTCTTCTAGCCGGACAAACGCGATGTGCGCGCTGCGGTCGCGGCCCTTGACCATGTCGATGACGGCCAAGCTGGCGACGCTAGCGGCGGTCAAGGCTTCCATTTCCACCCCGGTGCGGTCAGCGGTGCGAACCGTCGCGGTAATCGCGACGCCGGCGTCGAGGATCTCCAAATCGACGACTGCCCCGTGCACACCGATGACGTGCGCCAATGGCAGCAGCTCGGGGGTCTTCTTCGCTGCAGCGATGCCCGCGATACGAGCTACCGCCAACACATCGCCCTTCGGTACGCTGCCGTCACGCAATGCCGCGACAGTCTGCTGGCTGCAGGCGACGAAAGCTGACGCAGTCGCCGAGCGCACCGTCGGGGTCTTTTCGGTGACGTCGACCATGCGAGCATGGCCGGCTGCGTCCAAATGGGTGAATTCTTTGTGATCTTGGCTCACCGAATGCTCCTGATCTTTAGCTGCTGGCCGGGATTGACCTCTTCGACGTCGGCGTCCACCATAGCCAGTGCGTCCGCGGCAGCCAGCGCCGTGACCATATGAGACGCTGATCCAGACCGATGCGCTGGGCTGACCTTGGAAGGGCAGCTCGACTCGTCGACCACGACGGGTAGCAATTGAGCGCGTCCTTTGGGTGGCTGCCAGCCGACGCCAGCGATCGCTGAACGCCACTTGAGCGGCGGCAGACCCTGCAGCCGACGGATCAGCGGCTGCCCGAAGAGCAAATACGAAATGCCAGCTGACAAGGGATTTCCCGGAAATGCCAGCAGTGCCGTCGAATGTGCTGCGGCGTTGTGTAGTTTGGCCCAGCCTTGCGGTTTGCCAGGCTGCATGCGCACCCGACGCAGCATCATTTCTGCCTCGCCGTCTTGGGCTAGCCGCTCAATACCGAGCCTGGTGACGTCAAAATCGCCGACACTAATGCCGCCGCTGAGAAAAATGACATCGACCTGGCTGGCAGCCTGACGTAACAATGCGACGAATTCATCCACGTCATCGCTGCTGCGGACCTGCATGACGACCTCGGCGCCGTCAGCGCGTGCTGCGGCAGCCAATTGGTAGGCATTCGATTGGAAAATTTGGCCGCGGCCTAGCTCGGCTGCGCCAGGTTCGACCAATTCGTCACCGGTCGAAATGACGGCGACCCGCGGCTTTCGGATCACATCGGCTTCAGCTAAGCCGGCAGCTGCCAGCGCGCCGATCCATTCAGCGCTGAGCCGAGTGCCTGACGCGGCGATCTGCTGGCCGGCAGCGAAATCCGCTGCCGCCGCTCGGACGTGGCGTCCAGCTTGAATGGCGCGCGTCACGAGCACCTCATCGCCAACTGGCTGGGTATCTTCAACCGCGATGACGGTGTCCGCTGCCGACGGCACCGGCGCGCCAGTCATGATGCGGGCCGCTTGTCCTGCGACTAAGCCTGGATCTTCGCTGCTGCCGGCAGCGATTTCGGCGACGACCTGGAAACGTTGCGGAACCGCACCGCTGATATCGGCTGAACGGATCGCGTAACCATCCATTGCGGAATTGCGGAAAGCGGGCACGTCACAGCGGGCAATCGCGGGCCGCGCGAGCACGCGGCTGGCCAACTCGGCTAGCGGCAGGCGTTCGTGCTCGGTCAGTGGTTCGACCAAGCCCAAGACCTCAGCGGTGTATTGGTCGATGCTCAGCCATTCTCGGGCTGCCGGATCGTCAGGACGCATCAGGACCTCCAATCTGTGCTCGGGGCAGCGATCGGATCACCAGCTGCTCAAAAGAACCAGCTAGTGCGTCAATCAGCAGCAAGCGGCCAAGTAATGGTTCACCAATGCCAGTGATCAATTTGATCGTCTCGGTGGCTAAGATAGCCCCGGCGGTGCCCGTCAACGGTCCCAGGACGCCGACTTCGCGAGCCGGAGGAGCGACGCTGGCTGCAGGTTCGACGGGGAAGACGTCGCGCAGCCCAATGCCTGCAGTCGGGGTCCGCCAAAAGACCGAGACTTGCGCTCGGGCGACCAAGACTGACGCCCAGACCACGGGCTTTCCGGCGCGCTGGCAGGCGTCATGCAAGACATAGCGGGAGGCGAAATTATCCGCGCCGTCGACGACGATGTCATAGCCAGCGATGAGCTCGTCGACATTGGACGCATCCAGCCGCACGGCGTGGGCGACGACATTGACGTCTGGATTTAACGCACGCAAGCGATCAGCAGCCGACTCAGCTTTGGGCCGCCCCACGCCAGCTTGATCGTGGATGACTTGACGTTGCAAGTTCACAGCTTCGACCTCGTCGCTGTCGACGACCCCAAGTATGCCGTCGCCAGCCCCCACCCCAGCACCAGCTAGATAGAGCAATGCTGGTGAGCCCAGCCCGCCAGCGCCGAGCACGAGCACTCGGGCCGCGAGCAGCCGCGTCTGGGCCGTTTCATCGAAATCAGCCATCGAAAGTTGACGGGCATAGCGGGCGCGTTGGTCCGCGGTCAATGCTGGGCCGGGGGCGATCAGCGGGATCGGCCCGACCCCGAAATCCTCAACGTTCATGGTGTCTAGACTCACTGTCTGCCCGGCCAATTAGCGGCGATTTCAGGGGGCAATTTGGCCCATGGTGGCAGCGTCGAACCGAACGGATTCTCGGCTCGATAAGCGCAAACCGCACACATCACCTGGTCTTTGCTGTGTGGTCTAAAGACCGTCTTGCATTTCTCGCAATGTCGCACGTCAAAAGCTGCCAGCACTTGGGCTGGCGCCAGCAGCGCGGCACCGCCTAATCGGCGCGTCGCCTGTAGCGCGTTCGCGTCACAGATTTGGATGCACAAGCCGCAACCGGTGCATAGCGACGGATCGTAGGCCAATACCGCGCGATCTTCGAGCGATTCTAAAGCTATGGCGTGCGTTGGGCAGGCTTGGACGCAGACCCCAGAGGCTTGACAACTCCCGGCCTGCAATTGGACGGCACCCCAGCGGGGTTCTGTTTCGTCGGTGACCGGCAAATCAGAGCCTGCGAGTTGGCGCGCAGCCGTCCGCAGCCTGGTTTGCGGGCCAGCGGTCTGGTCCGGTAGCCGCGACATGGCGGGGTCATCGGTTTCGGATTCTGCAGCGCCGGCGAATATTGCACGGCGACGCAAGACCGGCATAGCGTCAGCCCGATAGATTTTGGCCGCCGGCGCGACCACGTCATCAGTGCCGCTGCGGCTATCGACCAGCCGCTCGCACAACCCGAGGCTGGTTGATAGTTCTGCATAGTCGACAGCCCAATCAGGTGAGGAACAACCGCGCGCGTCCAGGACGACCCGGTCGGCGTCCAAGGTCAACAGTTCCAAGGCGATAGCGGGAGGCATTTTGCCTAGGCAATCGCCCCAAGCGACCACGATCTCCCCAGCTGCGACCATGATCTCGGCTGGGCCAGCTTCGGACTGCGACGTCGCAGCCTCGCGGCATATCAGCCGGATTTTCGCGCCTGGATGGCGGGCAGCGAAGACCAGCAGCGAGTGGCCCGGCCCATTGATAGTGCCTTCCTCGTGGGAAATTACTACCGTCACGCGCGGCCTCAGCGTTCGCTGGTCAACTGCTCGGCTTGCTGGGCGGCATCGATCAGCAGCAAGCCCAGACCACGGACGAAGTAGGTGTGTGCGTTATCGTCAATGTCGACGCAGAACCTCGGCAGCCAAGCCATCAGATGCTCGTTGACGAACCTTTGATGGTCGGCCAACAGTCCATCAGCGCGTTCCAGGTCTCCAGCTTGACGCGCAACTAGCACCTCAGCCAACAGATCACGCAGGAATTCCAGTTCCAAGCTGATGTGGTCGTCAGGGTCTCGATTCAGCCGCGGGGCTTGCTTGCCCTGTTTGCGATATTCGGCACGCACCTCGAGGGTGGACTTTTCGAAGATCAGGCGTTCGTCGGAAGTGTAGACCGACTCCCACGGAGGAGCGAGCAGATGGCCCGGCCCAATGAACAACTCCCGATAGTCGCGTTCGATCTCGTCACGAGATTCATTGGTGGACGCAGACGAACGCCAATTCTCCAAGCCAGCAGCAGCCAATTCACTGGGCAGCATCGGCCAATCAGCCAGCAGCTCCTCGTCGCGGACCCGGTCTAGTAGCTCTTGGCTGGGAATGCCCTCAACTAGTAGCGCTCCCAAGACCTGCCAGGCGACCTGTAGTCGCTGCAGGCTCTCGTCTGAAATGCGGTCAGCGATCGGCTGACTGGTCTCGTCCACGTCTTATCTCCTAAGTTGCCATACCAACGCGCCGGACGAACCAGCTGCTGTCCGCTTCGAACTCACGACCTTCGGTCAGCAGCCAGTTGTCCGGCGAATCGGATGAATCAAAAATACTTGGTTGACGTTAGCCGAAAGCTACCGGCTCGCTCAGATCTCTTTGGGGTTGGCGATGGTGCCGGTTCCGGTGCCGCTGGTTTGGGCGTCGCGGTGGGGTTTGATGACCAGGTTTGGTTTGGTGATTGTTGGGTCTGGTAGTGGTTCGACTGCTGGGGTGCCTTGGCCGTGTCGTTGTTGTAGTTCTTCGACGGTGCCCCAGTCCAAGGCTCGTGATGGGCAGGCTGATACGCATGCGGGGTCTTGGCCGGTTTGGCGGTAGTCGTAGCACAGGTCGCATTTGCTCATGTGGTTGGTTTTGGGGTTGAACTGGGGTGCGCCGTAGGGGCAGGCCCATTCGCAGTAGCGGCAGCCGACGCATTTTTTGGTGTCGACGTAGACGGTGCCGTCGTCGCGTTTGGTCATTGCGGTGGTGGGGCAGACCTGGACGCAGACTGGGTTTTCGCAGTGGTTGCAGGCCATCGACGTGTAATAGGTGAAGATGTTCGGCGAATAGGTTTCGCCGTCGCGCTGCCACGACCCACCGGAATATTCCACCACGCGCCGCCAGCTGACGCCGACGGGCAGGTCGTGCTTGTCCTTGCAGGCCACGCCACAGGCCTTGCAGCCAGTGCACAGACTTTGATCGAAGAAGAAGCCGTAGTTGGCTCCAGGCTTAGTTGCCGGCTCGCTCATTTATCTCGCCTTCCTTTTGCCAACTCGTCAGGCCTTGACCACTTGGGCCAGGGTCGTGTGTCCGGTGTGTCCCTTCGCAAGCGGCGTCGGGTGTAGCGAGGTCAAAGTATTGACCGAGCCGGCGACGTCAACGCCCTTGTCTTGGTTGGCGTCTTGCGGCGGCTTGACCTCGCTTGTCGGGCGCGGATCGTACCAAGCGCCCTGCGGCACCGAAATGACACCCGGCATGATGCGCTCGGTGACTTTCGCCTCCAGCCGCAGCGTGCCGCGGTCGTTGTAGACGAAGACCTGATCGCCGTTCTTGATGCCGCGCTCTTCGGCGTCAATATTCGACAACCACACCTGCTGACGGTGGGCTTCCTTGAGCCAGTCGACGTTGCCGTAGCTGGAGTGCGTGCGGGCCTTGTAGTGGTGGCCAATGCACTGCAGCGGATATTTCTCAGACTGGCGCGCCTCGATCGGGCCTTCCCAGGTCTCGGTGTATTCCGGGATCGAGGTCAGCTTGTCGCCTTCCCAGACCGGGTGGAATTTGCCGAACTTCCATTCCTTGGCCATCGCTTCGAGCCGCTCGGAATAGATCTCGATCTTGCCTGACGGCGTGTCTAGCTTGTTGGCCTCTGGATCGTTGCGGAAATCTTCGAGAGCCACCACTGGCTCCTTGTTGACCCGATAAAGGCCCATCTTCTTCCACTCGTCATAGGTCGGCAGCGTCGGATCCTTCTTGCGGGTCTCCTCGATAGTTTGACGCAGCCAGTCCTCGCGCGACTTGCCTTCGGTGTAGGCCAGCTCGTTGCCCAGCCGCTTGCTCATCTCGTGGCAAATGTCGTAGATATTGCGGCATTCGTGCAGCGGTTCGATCGCCTGGCTAGAGATGATGCCGTAAGCCATCGAGCCAGCATTTTCGCCGGGGTGAATGTCATCTTCTTCGGCTGCTGACGTGCCGGGCAAGATGTAGTCGGCCATCCGGCAGCTCGTCGTGTATTGGATGTCACAGACGACGATCAACTCACACTTGGACTCGTCACTGAGAATCTCGACCGAACGGTTGTTGTCGCCAGTCTGGTTGATCAACGAGTTCGACGAATACTGCCAAAGCATCTTGATCGGCACGTCGAGGTGCAGATTGGTTGGCTTACCGGCCTCGTCGACGGGCACCTTCGCGGCGCGGACGCCCGGCGCGGGCTTTTCGCAGACACCGCTGTTGAAGGTGTCCAGCTCCTTGCCGTGTTCGATGGCGTCCATCCAGGAGTAGCAAGAAATAATCTTGTTGGAGGGGTTCTTGGTGCCGGTGTTGAAGGGTCGGACGAAAGGCAGCCCCTGGGCTGATTCACGAGCACCGGTGCCGCCGCCGTGGATGCCGACATTGCCGGTGACGCAGGCCAGCAAGAAGATCGCCCGCGCAGTGTTCTCGCCGTTAGCGTGCCGCTGCGGACCCCAGCCTTGGGTGATAGCGCACGGCTTGGCTGTCGCGATATCACGGGCTAGCTGCTTGATGCGTCGAGCCGGGACGCCGGTGATCTGCGCGGCCCATTCCGCGTCCTTGACCACGCCGTCCGGGCCCTTGCCCTCGATATAGGAGCGATAGGACGAATTCTTCGGCGCGTTGGCGGGCAAGGTGGCTTCGTCAAAGCCCACGCAGTACTTGTCGAGGAAAGCTTGATCGTGCAAGCCCTCGCTGACCATGGTGTGGATCATGCCGGCGATCAGCGCAGCGTCAGTGCCCGGTCGCAGCGGCACCCATTCGTCGCCTAGCAATGCGGCGGTCTCCGAATAGCGCGGGTCGATGACGATGGTGCGCACGTCATGGGCCTTCTTGGTGTACTGCGTGACGGCCAGCTGGCCGCCACCAGACATGCGGGTCTCCAGCGGGTTATTGCCGAACATGACCTGCAACTTGGAGTACTTCGCGTCATCGAAAGAGTTGCTGTCGACCCAGCCGCCATAGAAATAGGGGTAGATCGCGGTGATGGCGGTCGTCGAATAGTCCGAGTAGTGGTCGAGATAGCCACCCCAGGTGTTCATCAGCCGAGCAAAAGCGGTTGCCTCCGGAGGCCACGAGCAAGCCATGGTCGCGCCCAGCGTGCCGGTGCCATATTGGATGTAGATGGCCTCGTTGCCGTACTTGGACTTGATGTCCTTCATCTTGTCGCAGATCTCGTCGAGAGCTTGATCCCACGAAATCTCTTCCCACTGCTCTTCGCCACGCTTGGTGCCGGCCTTGCGCTTCAGCGGCTTCTTCAAGCGATCGGGGTTGTAGATGCGATGACGAATCGAGCGGCCGCGCACGCAAGCCCGCACCTGCAGCGAGCCGTACTCCTGGGTGCCGGTGTTATCGGGCAGTACGCGGGTGACGACGCCGTCCTTGACCTGCAGACGCACCGGGCAGCGTGAACCACAGTTGACGGTGCAAGCGCTCCACACGGTCTTGTCCGCCTCAGGGTCGCCTTCGACCGCGCGGGCGGCAGGCGTCGTCTGAGGCATGCCTAAGTGCGTCGCAGTGCCGACCAGTGCCGTCGTTCCGGCCACGGCGCCAGACCATTTCAAGAACGAACGTCGATCCAACGACCAAGTTTCAGCCATCGTGATCCCTTTCAGTCATTATTCGAAATGACAGTAGGGGGCACACTACGGCGAAATATAGGCAGGCTGGCCTAAGTTCAATCCAAAATCGTCAAATTCTCGCCCAGGTGGGTGGATTTGCGAGTTATTTATGAAATGAAATTGGATTAAAAATCAAATCTCTTTTGGATTGGCGATGTGGCCGCTGCCGTCACCGATGTTTTGTGCGTCGCGGTGTGGTTTTATCACTAGGTTTGGGCGGGTGATCTTGGGGTCTGGTAGTGGTTCGACTGCTGGGGTGCCTTGGCCGTGTCGTTGTTGTAGTTCTTCGACGGTGCCCCAGTCCAAGGCTCGTGATGGGCAGGCTGATACGCATGCGGGGTCTTGGCCGGTTTGGCGGTAGTCGTAGCACAGGTCGCATTTGCTCATGTGGTTGGTTTTGGGGTTGAACTGGGGTGCGCCGTAGGGGCAGGCCCATTCGCAGTAGCGGCAGCCGACGCATTTTTTGGTGTCGACGTAGACGGTGCCGTCGTCGCGTTTGGTCATTGCGGTGGTGGGGCAGACCTGGACGCAGACTGGGTTTTCGCAGTGGTTGCAGGCCATTGAGGTGTAGTAGCTGAAGATGTTCGGCGAGAATGTGTCGCCGTCTGCTTGCCAGGTGCCGCCGGAGTATTCGACGACGCGGCGCCAGTTCACGCCTAGTGGTGTGTCGTGTTTGTCTTTGCAGGCGATTTGGCAGGCTTTACAGCCATTGCAAATGCTTTGATCGAAAAAGAATCCGAGTCCCATTTCATTGCTCCTTATTCAACGCTGCTGGATTAATTCAGCGCGCGTTGGTCTTTTCGACCTGAACCAAATTCGTGTGCTGGCCGTTGCCCTTCGCATATGCGGTCGGGTGCATTGAGGTCAGCGTGTTGACTGCGCCACCCACGTCGACTTGACCGTCCATCTTTCGCCATGCGCCTTGGGGCAGTGAGACCACGCCGGGCATGATCCGCGGCGTGATGTGCGCGACGGTACGGACCCGGCCACGGTTGTTGAAGATCTCGATCTCGTCACCCTCTTTGATGCGACGAGCTTCGGCGTCCACCGGATTCATGAACAATTTCTGGGGGTGTGCGTCCAGCAGCCACTCGAGATTGGCGAACGTGGAGTGCACCCGACCCTTGTAGTGGTGGCCGATGCACTGCAGCGGGAATTCGCCGCCCTTGGCCGCCTCGGGGCCCTCTTCGACCTCCATGTATTCGGGCAGCGCGGTGATCTTGTCGCCCTTTTGCGGATTGTCGAAGGTCCACGTCTTCGACATCTCCCACAGCTTGGAGCTGAAAATCTCGATCTTGCCCGACGGGGTCGTCAGCGGATTAGCTTCGGGATCTTCGCGGAACTTGCGCAACGGAACCATATAGGTGCCGGCGGTCTCGTTGTAGCGATAGATGCCCTGTTTGCGCATCTCGTCCCAGCTGGGCAGGCCGGGGACGGTCTTTTGGCTCTCAGCGGCCAACCACTTGGCCCACTCTTCGCGACTGCGACCCTCGGAGAACTCCTGCTCCTTACCGAATCGCTTGGCGATCTCGACGCAGACGTCATAGCAGTCCTTGACGTCAAAGGGCGGCTCGATGGCCTTCTCGTTGAACATGTAGTAGGCGGTCTCACCGCAATACTCCGAATGGCCCATGTCCCAGCGTTCCTGGTTCAACGTATCCGGCAATACCAGATCGGCCAGGCGCGCCGAGGCGGTCATCATGTTGTCGACCACACAGATGAACTCGCAAAGCGACTCGTCTTTCAAGATCTTTTCGGTCTCGTTCAAGTCGCCATGCTGGCTGCCCAAGACATTGCCTTGCACATTGAGCAGGAAGCGAATGTGGTTGCTCAGCTGTTCAACGCCGCGGATGCCGTCCTTAGCCGCCGTCATCTCCGGACCGCGCTTGATCGCGTCGGTCCACAAGAACATCGGAATCGAGGCCTTGACCTGATTCTTCGGCGACGGGAATCCCTTGTACTTGAGCCAGTTGTGGCCGTCTCGACCACCCGTGCCACCGCCATTGATGCCGACATTTCCGGTGACGGCAGCCAGCGCATAGATCGCTCGGGCTTGATTCTCGCCGTTCATGTGACGCTGCGGACCCCAGCCTTGGTTGATCGCGCAGGGCTTGGTCGTTGCGATTTCGCGAGCCAACTTGACGATGGTCTCGGCTGGGATGCCGGTGATCTCAGCTGCCCACTGCGGGGTCTTCTCGATGCCGTCGGGGCCCAGGCCCATGATGTAGCTGCGATAGGAATTTCCAGCTGGCACGCCCTCAGGCATGTGCTCTTCGTCAAAGCCTTGGACGTACTTGTCGAGGAAGGCCTGATCTTGCAGCCCTTCGCTGATCATGACGTGCACCATCGCGCTGACCAAGGCGGCGTCGGTGCCCGGCCGGATCGGCACCCACTGATCTGCCAGCAGCATCGCGGTATCGGAGTAGCGCGGGTCGATGACGATGGTGCGAACACCCTTGTGCTTTAGGAATTGGCTCGTGTAAAGCACGCAACTTTGGTTCGTAGTGAGCGCCCTTAATTGTTTCTAGTGAGCGACCTCAATCACCTGTTTTGGGCGGCTGCTTATGGCGATGGGAAATATGAAATCGGATTTCGGGCATAAAAAAATCCGATTCGGGGTGGGGAACCAGATTTATTCTCAAGTGCGGTAAGTCCCGGCATCCTGAGCGGGGGTGACAGGCTCAGGCTTACCAGGCGAGATGCATCGGCTTTTTATGGAGTGAATGCCATTCGCCCAACCTACGAATGGCATTCACTCCCCGCTATCAACGTCTATCGCCCAACCCGCAATTGACGTTGACCCCCATTAAAGAAGGGAAGTTTTGCCGTTGTTTTTCTCTCAACCGCTTACGGATAAAACAATAAAATAGTCAAAAATCGGGCCTTCACTTAGGGTCGCCTAAGTTGCGATCCGAGGCGCTTTTTGAGGCTTCCGAGCGGTTGCTAGATGGCTGAGGAGAGCGTCGTCGCGGAGTTGGGGGTGGCCTGCTGAGGTAGGCTGATTTGAAGCTTCTGATGACTCTTACTTATAGGGGGACTGACATGGCGCACGAGGTCGACGACCGCGAGGGTTGGATGCAATACATCGCCGAGATGAGCCAGGTCTTGGGGGTCAATGCCGACGAGGTTCCGGTCGACGGATTGCTCGATTTGACCGGCGAGGTCGCCCGGCGCGCTTATCGTCCGATGGCCCCGATTACTGGCTATCTGATCGGACTGGCCGTCGGCGCGGGGATGACGCCAGCCGACGCCATCACCAAAGTGCACGATGCGTTGCCGAGTGAGCAGGACTGAATCCTGACCGAAGCTGATCACCATCCGCAGGTCGGTGGCCTGGACGGAGTGCTAGCCCACGTCATTACGATCTCTGATCGATGCTCAGCGGGCCAACGCGTGGACCTTTCTGGGCCGGCTGCCGCCGCGATCTTGACGACGCACGGTTGCGCCGTCACTACTGCCGTCATCCCTGACGGCGCTGAGAGCGTCCAAGAGGCTATCGGTGAAGCGTTGCGCACTGGTGCGCGGTTGATCGTCACCAGCGGGGGCACCGGTGTGGGACCGCGAGATCGCACCCCTGAGGGGACCCTGCCCATCGTCGATCACCAGCTACCAGGCATCATGGAAATGTTGCGCTCAGCGCCCGGCAAGCCGGCGGCATATCTGACGCGAGGCATTGCAGGTGTCGTCGATCCGGGGGCGAAATCCCTAGCCGGAGCGCTAATCGTGAACCTGCCGGGCAGTCCCAAAGCCGTCGTCGAGGGTGTCGAGCTGGTTTGCTTGGTCGCTGGGCACATACTTGATCAGTTGCAAGGAGGGGATCACTGATGGGATGCGTGCGTGCTGTGGTCAGCAGCGACGTCATCGACCCCGCAGAGCATTTTGCGCTGGTTCAAAATGAGCAGGCTGGGGCGGTCGCGTCCTTCCTCGGGACGATCCGCAATCACGATCCCGAAGCCGAAGGTGAAGTGACGGGCATCGATTACAGCTATCACCCTGATGCTGAGCAAATTTTGGCTCAGATCGTCGCTGACGTGCTCGTCGAGCTAGATCCAGCAGATCAGGCGCAGGTCGCCGTCACCCATCGCGTCGGACGCTTGGACGTCGGCGAATTGGCGCTGGTGTGCGTGGTAGCGACGCCCCATCGAGCCGAAGCTTTCGATATCTGCCGCGCAGTGGTCGAACAGATTAAGGTGCGGCTGCCGATCTGGAAACAGCAATTCGAAGCTGACGGACGCCAGATCTGGTCTCAACTGGGCTTGACTGAGGGCGCTTGATGACCCAACTGATAGAAGACCTGATGGACCCAGCGTTGGCCGAAGAGCCAGCAGATTTGGTGGACGGTTTTGGCCGACTGCACCGCGATCTGCGCATCTCGTTGACCGATCATTGCAATCTGCGCTGCGCCTACTGCATGCCCGCTGACGGGGTGCCCTGGCTGCCGAAAACGAATTTGCTGACCAAAGACGAGATCATCAAGATCGCTGAGGTCGCCGTCCAGGCTGGCGTCACCGAGATCCGACTCACCGGCGGCGAGCCGTTGCTGCGTCCCGATCTGGCCGAATTGGTCAGTGGGCTAGCCCAGCTCGAAGGGCCTGGTGGGCGTCCGGAAATTTCGATGACGACCAATGCGATCGGCTTGGCTAAGCGCGCCGCTGAACTGCATGAGGCTGGCCTCAGCCGGGTCAATATTTCGTTGGATACGCTGCGGCCAGAGCGTTTCGCGGCGATGACCAGACGCGACCGGCATGCCCAGGTGCTGGCCGGAATTGCCGAGGCGACCAGGCATTTCGCGCCGGTGAAATTGAACAGTGTGTTGATGCGCGGCAGCAATGACGACGAGGCCGTTGAGCTATTGGATTGGGCGCTCGAGCAGGGAGCGGAATTGCGCTTCATCGAGCAGATGCCGCTGGACGCAGGGCATGTTTGGCGACGCGAGGGCATGGTGACCGCTGACGAAATCCAAGCAGCGCTAGCCCGAGCACACGAATTGACCCCCGTGCCAGGTCGGGGCGCGGCGCCCGCCGAACGTTTCTTGGTCGACGGCGGACCAGCCAGCGTCGGCATCATCGCCTCTGTGACGAGACCATTTTGTGGTGCCTGCGATCGGCTGCGGCTGACCGCTGACGGACAACTGCGCAATTGCCTATTTGCGCGCAATGAGATCGATCTGCGCACGCCGTTGCGGGCTGGCGCCAGTGACTCCGACATCACCGCGTTGATTCACGAATCTCTGCTGCGTAAACGCGCCGGCCATGGCATCAATGATCCAGATTTCTTGCAGCCAGCCCGGCCGATGAGCGCTATTGGCGGCTGACTGAGGACCGGGCGGCCCAACCAGATCCCGCCGGATAATTTTTGTCACAGCCGCGGGCTAGGCTCTTGGCATGGCTGAAAATACCGATCTCGCTGCAGCAAATGCCGGCTTTGACGGGCTCGCCGAACGTGTCGAGCGCGTCTTGCCGAAGACCCTAGAAGACCTGAAGGCGTTCGTGGCGATCCCTTCGATCAGCGCCCAGCCCGAGCATGCCGAAGACGTGCAACGTGCCGCTGAACAGTTGGTCGAATGGTTGGCCGAAGTGGGCTGCCCGGAGGTCAAAATCGTCCGCGAAGGCGGTCAGCCTGCCGTCATTGGTCGATTTATCGTCGACGAAAGCCTGCCGACGGTGTGTCTGTACTCCCATTTTGATGTGCAGCCGACCGGCGATTTGAGTCAATGGAATTCCGAGCCTTTCGTCGCTACAGAACGCGATGGCCGGCTCTATGGCCGCGGTCCTGCCGACGACAAGGGCGGCATCGCAGTGCACCTGGCAGCGCTGCGCGCCTTTGACGGACGCCCGCCAGTCAACGTCATCTGCCTTTTCGAAGGCGAAGAGGAAATGGGTTCACCGACCCTGGCGAACATTTTGGCGACGCACCGCGACGAGCTGGCTGCCGACGTCTACGTGATCGCCGACTGCGGCAACTGGCAGGTCGGCACCCCTGCATTCACCTCGACGGTGCGCGGTGTGGTTGATTGCAAGGTCAAGGTCTCGACTTTGGATCACGGACTGCACTCTGGCGAGTACGGCGGCCCGCTGCCAGACGCATTGACCACGCTTTGCCGGCTGCTAGCCACCCTGCACGACGAGCAGGGCAATGTCGCCGTGCAGGGCTTGGTCAGCTCTGACGACGTCGACGTCGACTATTCCGAACAACGGCTGCGTGAAGAGTCTGGGGTCTTGGACGGCGTCGAGCTGATCGGCAGCGGCCCGATCGGTGCCCGTACCTGGACCAAGCCTGCGATCAGCGTGATCGGCTTGGACACCACATCGATCGCCAATTCGGCCAATCTGCTGATTCCCTCGGCCGAGGCCCGCATCAGTCTGCGCATCGCGCCTGGGGATAGCGTCGAAAATGCTTGGAATTGCCTCAAGACACATCTGGAAAGCCATGTGCCGTGGGGTGCGCACCTCGAGTTGAGCAACGGCGAAGGCGCGGCGCCGTCGGTCTTGCACACCGAAGGTGAAATGTTCGACGTCGCCAAGGCAGCGTTCGGGAAAGCTTTCGGCGTCGAACCGGTCTTGACTGGCACCGGAGGCACGATCGGCATGATCGCTGAGTTCCAAAAGACCTTCCCCGAAACTTTCGTCTTGGGCTGCGGGGTGGCTGATCCGGGTTCACGGATGCACGGCATCGACGAATCTTTGAGCTTGGCTGACTGGCGCAAGGTCTGCTTGGCAGAGAGCTATCTGCTGCAGGAATTGGCTACCGTCCGCTGACCGATCACCTTTAGGTGAGTCAGTCTTTGGCGCAACGTCGGTTAGCAGGTAGCCTTATCCCCACGATCAGATAACCAACATGCCGCGGCAATGCCGCGAGGGACACAGCGAGGGGGTCGACCCGATATGGGGCGCGGCCGTGCAAAGGCAAAGCAGACCAAGGTAGCCCGGGACCTTAAATACCGTTCCGTTGACACCGACTTTGCTTCACTGGAACGAGAACTTCGAGGCGAAACTGACGTCGAATCGGACCGTTACGACGAGCCCGAGGACGAGCAATACGCAGACCTGGCCAGCAGATATGACCAGGATGACGCGGAAATCGGCTACGACGACGATCGTGACTGACTGAAACCCCGCTGACATGTCCGCTGAATCGAGTTGGCAGCCAGATCCACTGCTAGACGGCTATCAAATGCGGCAGTGGCGGCTGCTCGATGCGAAGTTCGCGCCGAAAGAACCTAGCGATCAGCCGTTGACGGCGACCCTGGTGCGCCGCAACGAGCCGCAGCATCGCCGTGCGGTGATCTTCCTGCACGGTTGGGATGATTACTTCTTCCAGACTCACCTGGCGGACTGGTTCTTTGCGCAAGGCTTCGACTTCTACGCTCTCGAACTGCGTCGATATGGCCGCAATCTACGTGACGGACTACGTGGCGGCTACATCGACGACCTGACCGAATACTTCACCGAACTGGATCAGGCACGCGCGATCGTCTTGGCCGAAGGCCACGAGCAGTGGCTGCTCAACGCGCACTCCACCGGCGGTCTGACCGCTGCGCTGTGGGCAGACGCGCGTCCGGGTTGCGTCGACGGCGTCATCTTGAATTCTCCGTGGTTGGCGATGCAGATGGGTTCGCAGGCTTTGTGGCGCGGCATTCAGCCGTTGACGGCGCTGGTCGCCAAGCTCGACCCAGGCATGGGATTACATGTCGACCTGCCGCCGCACTATCTGCGGACCATCGACGCAGCCCAGGAGGGCGATTTCCCCTTGGATCGCCGCTTCAAAGGTCATGAGACCTTCCAGACTCGCATCGGCTGGGCTAACACCGTCCTAGCTCAACAGCGACGCATCGCCGACGGTGAGCTCAATATCGAGGCTCCCGTGTTGGCGATGAGCAGCGCCCGTTCGCAGGCGATGAGCCAAAAATGGGACGAAGGCATGCGCACCGCTGACGTCATCTTGGACGCCGATCGGATCGCAGCCGCTGCTGCGTTGGTCGGTTCGGACGTCAGCATCCGTCGGATTGACGGCGCAGTGCACGACTTAGTCTTGTCCCAGGAGCCCGCCCGTAGCCAGACCTTCGAGGTGATGGCTGAATGGATCGACCAGAAACTGCCCGCCAAAGCCTGAACCAAGCTCAGCGGCGACCTATTCCACCCAGGCTGAAAGATTTTCAGCTATTTCTGCGTGTTTATTAATTAACATTTTCGTTGTTCATGGCATCTATATATGCAGTGGGACGAGCTAGTCGCCCATAGGCCGGGGGGGCCTTGCCGAACAATCAACGGCTAATCGCTGGGGTGTGGACTGTGCTGAGCAACGTTTTGAAGACTCGCTTCGAGCGGGCGATGTTCGGTGTCGTCGTCGCTTTGAGCTGCGCGAATCTGGCCGCCGGTGCGTGTGCCGTATACACGCGAGAGGAAATCAATCATGAACCGCAAGCAGCGAGCGCTTGCGTGATTCTCCATATTGACTGCAAGGCCTGAGCCGCGTCAGCGCTCGGCCGTGACATTTGCGACGATTTCTTAACATCGTCGCTTCCCGCGGGGTTGGCATTGGGGGATGCCAGCCCCGCTAACTTTTTCACCCAACGCCGGCCAACGAATAATTGCGGGCGAACTATCGACTGCGAGAATGCGCATCGGCTGAGCGCGCTCGTTGTAATTGATCTGGCAAGGACGAGGACCTCATGTTGGTCTGCGTCTTGTACCCGGCTATCACCGGCGATGAGAAGCACGAACTGACCGACGACGGCTTGCAGATTGGTCCTGGTGCGCTGGCACCGCCCTGTAGCGGTGTAATTGATCCCTAGGGTAGAGATTGTCCCGTGACGGAGCGCGAATAGCGGTGGCCAGGGGCGGGGTCGAACCGCCGACCTTTCACTTTTCAGGCGAACGCTGCTACCAACTGAGCTACCTGGCCATGCTTCATTGGCGACGACTTTGGCATTGCGATGGCCGATGATCGGCCGAAGCATTACCAGCCGCATGTGAAGCCGATTCGGATGGCATTTCGAATTCGGTCAGTTGACCTGTTCGGCTAATGCCTTCCTAGCGACCCCGACGGGACTCGAACCCGCGACCTCCGCCGTGACAGGGCGGCGCGCTAACCAACTGCGCCACGGGGCCAGATTTGCAACTCGAAAGACTCTATCTGATTTACGTGACTGTGAAAAATCAGTCAGCCGAAATCAGCCAGCTTCGCTCTCGAACCGCTTGGCCTGTGCTCAGCAAGCTCAACTGAGCAGCTTTGCAAGCTTAGCGGCTCAAGCTGTCGCTGGCAAAACCCGCCGTGGAGGATGCGCCGCCGAACACTTCGGACGTTTAAGCCGTAGCTGGACCTGCCTGCCTTAGTGTGTGAGTAGCGTGCGGGTGACGCGCGTTAGTTGCCTAGCAGGAGGTCTTGCATTGGAACTGCAATGCCCGCGTTGTGCTGGCCAGGTGCCGGCAGTCGCGCATTTTTGCCATTCGTGTGGAACTGATCTGAAAGGCTCCGACGACAGCCGTCGGAAGTCATACGCTGCGCAACCAGACCAAGCGGTGCTCAGCTTCCAACCCGTTGACACGATCATGCCGCGCGGTGCCGCTGGACACCCTGGCACCTATCGGATCGCCACCTTGGTGACCTTGCTGCTGATGATCATCACCGCCGCCTTCGGCGCGCTCCCGTTGGCCCTGGTCGTCGCAGCTTTCGCCGTGCCGATCGTCTACATCGTCTACATCTATGACGTCAATCAGTGGGAAGACGAGCCCGTCATGGTGACTGCGCTGGCCTTCCTGCTGACCTTTGCAATGGCTTTCGGATTCACCTGGCTGTGGCGCGGTTGGGTGCAAAATCCTGGCATCTCTGGGGCTATGGAGTCGTACTTCGACTGGTCTGGTTTGCTGGTGTGCGCGCTGCTGGTGCCGATCGTCGGAGAACTGATCCGTCAGATCGGACCGTTGGTCTTGGCCAGCCGTCCGGCCTTCGACGACTTGATGGACGGCTTCACCTTCGGCGTCATCGCTGGCGTCGCATATGCGGCCGCCGAGACCTTGGTGTTGTATTGGAACTTCTTCGCGCTGGGTTTCACCGGCTCGGCCGACCCGCTGACTTTGATCTTGGTGCTGCTGCAGCATGGCTTCATCAAGCCGCTGATCTACGGGACTGCGACCGGCATTGCCGGCGCGGAATTCTCCGGTCTGGGTAAGGGCTATGACGGATTCAGCGGACGCTGGGCGAAGGCAGTTGTGATCGCGATCTTGGCGGTCGCTAGCTACCAGGTCGGCCTGTATACCTTCGCCAGCCTCGTCAACAACGAAATGGGTGTGCTGCTGGGCTTCTTTTGGGCGCTGGTGATTTTGGCGGCGCTGACCTTCGCGGCCCGCAATGTCTTGCATATCGGCCTACTGGAGGCGGCCTTGGAAGCTTCCGCGCGACGTGATCCCAGCGTCGGTGCTGAAGGTGACTTGGAGTTCTGCCCGAAGTGCGAAATGCCGCTGCTGGCCGGCTCGATTTTCTGCACCAACTGTGGAGTTTCGGTCGACGCGTTGAGCGGCCATCACCACCACGAAGCTAAGCCCGCCCAGCCAGCGACCGTCGGCGGGCGTACTGAAAGCACCGACCCAGACGTGACCCAGACTGCTGAGGAGACCGAACGATGAGCGGATATCATAACGGTGGCCAGCCCTGGCAGCCGCAAGGCGGGCAGCCAGCTCAGCAGCCTTGGCAGCCGCACGGTGAACAACACCAGCAGTGGGCTTCGCAAGGTGCCCAGCAGGCCCCACAGCAACAGCCTTGGCAGCCGCAAGGTGACCAACAGCACCAGTGGGCCCCGCAAGGCGCTCAGCAAGGCCAGGGCGGATCTGGCCAAGGTCAGCAATTTAATGGCCAACAATTTGGCGGACCACAGACTGCTGGTCAACGCCCTGATTTTGGCGCACAGCAAGCCAACTATGGCGCGCCGCAGCCTGCTTTTGGGGCCAAGCAGCCGAATTTCGGGGCTCCCCAATCAAGCCCCTATGCGAGCTTTAGCGGTCAAGGTGGCGCGGGTGGCTTTAGTGGCCAGCAGACCCCGCCGCCCAAGCAAGCCTCCAACAAGCTTTGGATGATCATCATCGGCGCGCTGGTCTTGGTCATGTTGGCTGGCGTCGGCATCTGGGCGGCTACGCGGGATCCCGATCCCGAGCCGCTGCCCCCGCCACGGCCTAGCGCTTCGACTCCGGCGCCGCAGCCGAGCAAGCCCAATACGCCGAAACCTGGGGCGAGCACGCCGGCGCGGCAGAGCCCGTCGCCGAAGCCTAAGCAGGGCAGCTATGAGATTGATCTTGGCCAGGGGCTTGGCTTTGACGTCCCGCCTGGCACCGAAATCGTCAAGCAGGACGCTTCGTCAGTCTTGCTCGGCAATAGTGAGCGATCTTTCTTGATCTTGGTGACGCAGACCGATCTGTCCAAATACAAGGACGCGAACCCGGCAGTCGCTGAACTCGCCAAGGGCGTCGCGGCTGATCTGCGGCAAGGCAAGATCGACCAAGGTCCAGAAGCCATGGATGTCGGGGCCAACGGTACCGCGGCGCTGGCTAGCGTCACCGGCACGCTAGTCAACCAAAGCGGTAGCGCTCCCACCTTCAACGCGGTCGTTGGCATGCGTCGCGATGCTGATGGGCAAGGTGTGCTGATCCACGGCCTGGCGATTGTTGACGACATGGACGACATGATCGATGCGCTGGACGTGGCTTTCGCCGAGATGGTGGACAGTTTCTTGGGTTGAGCAAGCTCGGCTAATTCGAACCTGCGGCGGCTACCATCTACTCAGGTAGTAGCCGCCGTCAGCGTTAGAAGAGGACTGCAATGAGCAATCAATACCCCAACAATGGTCAGCCCTGGCAGGGGCCAGGTATGTCTGGCAAGCAATCTGGACAGTGGCCGCAGCAAGCCGGCGGTCAGTGGCCCGCTCCGCAGTCCAACAATGCGCACCAGCACGGCGGACCTGCGGCTGGTTCTGGGCAGTACGGTGCTGGGCCAGGCGGCGGCCAGTATGGTGGCGCACCAGGCGGCGCGAATTTTCCGTCTGCTCCGCAAGGCGCTAACCACCCTGGCGACCAGCAGTTCGGGCAGCAACCACGTCCCCAATATGGCGATCAGCAGTATGGGGGTCAGCAGTACGGCGGCCAGCAGTACGACGGCCAGCAGTACGGTGGACAGTCATTTGGCCAAACGCAAGCCAGCGGCGCGCAGCAATATGGCCAAGCCCAGTACGGACAGGACCAGTCGGCTGGCTTTCCCTACAACTCGGGTGCGCAACAATTCGGCCCGGGCGGAGGCTTCAATGGTGGCCAGCAGCCATCAACGGCCAGCAAGCCCAATCGGACCATGTGGATCATCATTGGCGTCGTCATCGCGGCGTTAGTCATCGGCGGTATCGCGTGGGGAGTCACTTCTGGCAAGCCGAAGCCTAGCCCTGTGCCCACCCCAGTCGCATCGTCGCCGGCGAAGGCCCCGGTCAGCCAGCGCACCCCAGCCAGAGGAGAATCGCAGCCTGCTAGCGCGGCGTCCAAGCCGGCTGGCAAGCCGCAAAACTCGGGTAAGAAGGTGGACCTGGGCGATGGTGTGTCTTTCACCTTGCCCGAGGGCTGGGAAGTCATCGCGCAAGAAAACAACACGGTGTCGGTCGGCGATATCCCGAGCTACATGGCGTTCGTCACTTTGCAAGATATGTCGACCACCGGTGACGTCACCAATCTGGTCAAGGGCATGGCAGATGCAGTGGCTAAGGAGGCGAGCGGGATGCAGATCGTCAAAGACGCCTCACCGGTGGATGTCGGTAAAGGCGAAGCAGCTGTCGCCATGCTCTCTGGTGATCTCGGCGGGGTCAAGCAGACCCAAATTATCAGCGCCATGAAAGCTTCGAACGGCAAAGGCGCGCTGGTCATTGTGTCAGGCAGTGGCGCGGACGCTAGCAAGAAGGCCGAGCAGCATTGGGACTCGATCTTCATGGAACTGGCTAAGACCCTGATTAAGTGAGGGTAACTGCTGTGGATTCTAAGCCGAGCGTCGCAGAGCTGATCGCTGATATTGAGCCTGAACTGATCATGCTGCGTCGGGAATTGCATGCCCACCCTGAGCTAGGCGTCGATTTGCCATGGACGGCGCAGCGCGTCGTCGCCGAGTTGACCCAGGCTGGCATCGAATTTGAGCAGGTTGATGATGGCGGCATCGTCGCTGTCATCGGTCCGAGGGGGGCAAGTCAATTGCTATTCGGGCAGACATGGACGGCCTGCCTGTAGTCGAGGAGACCGGCCTGGACTTCGCGGCTAGCAATGGCAATATGCACGCCTGCGGGCACGATGGACACATCACCATGGGCATCGGCGCAGCCCGCGTCCTCAAACAGATTGAAAACGAGTTAGCCGGGCGCGTGTACCTCTGTTTTCAATCTGGCGAAGAGATCGCCCAGGGCGCGGCGTCAATCTTGGCCTATCTGGACGCGCACGGGGGAGTGGACGAGGTCGTCGCGATTCACCTTTGGGCTGACGTGCCGTCTGGGCAAATTGCCTTGCAGCCGGGACCGCGGATGGCAGGAAATAGCGGGTTCAGCATCGGCGTGCACGGGGTCGGTGGCCATGGCTCCAGGCCCGACCTGTGCGTCGATCCGATCAAGCCAGCCGCGGCGATCGTCTTGGCGATCAGCTCGATCCCGGCCAATGACGTCTCGATGCTGCATCCAGCGGTCGTGCACGTCGGATCATTGACGGCCGGCGCCGCGCAAAATGTCTTTCCCTCGCAGGCTCGGATTCTTGGGGGCTATCGCTATTTTGAGCCTGGCGATGACGCGAAGATCGAAGCCGCGATCACGCGCCAGGCCGAACACATTGCTGCCAGCTATGGCGCGACCGCTGAGGTGGAGTTCTTCAATCCGCTGCCGACGATGTGCAATGCCGAGGTCGCCGTCAGTCATGCCAGGCAGGTCGTCGAGGGCATTGACGGGCTTGTTGCCTGCGAATTTGAGCAGATCGGCGCTTCGGAGAATTTCGGCCAATACACCGAGAAATGGCCGGGTGTGATGGGCTTTTTGGGCGTCAAACGAGCTGGCGTCGAACAGTATTACCAGCACCATCCGAAATTCGACCTGGACGAAGACGTGCTAAAACTCGGGACGGAATTTTTTGTCGAATATGCCCGCAGACTCCTGGGCGACGAATTGGCTGACTAGTCGCGCTTTGTATCCCCAACCGGATTCGAACCGGCGTTGCCGCCTTGAAAGGGCGGTGTCCTAGGCCTCTAGACGATGGGGACGCGACTCCCTAGCTTAGAGCAAAGCTGCGCTAGCTCCCAACTGAGCGCCAAAGTGGCCCGTCATGAGTGCTCGCGTGGTCGTCGCCAGCATGGCAACGCCGCGCCCGGAATGACCCGGACGCGCCAGCTGGCAAGCGAAATCAGCCGTTAATCGTGATGTGAATGTGGTCGTAGTGGTTTGCGGTGATGGAGCCGCGATCAGCCATCCAGGTCCACCCAGAACCTTGACCATTGATCCAAATCTGCTGCCGCCAGATCAGATATTCAATGTCTAGCCGGTCGGCATTGGCCTGCAACCAAGCAGCGATCTCGTTGCCTAACTCGGCGTCATTAGCGCCGCGCGGCATCATGATGTCGATCGCTCGGCCCGACGGGTGATCGGGCAGCGGATCGTGCCGCCAGCCGTAGATGGTGTTGATCTGCGGGTACTTCTGTCGAACTTCACGGACGATGATCTTCGCGCCTTCGCGGATCTGATCCAGCCCAGAGCTGCCACCGAAATTCAGCGTGCCAGCAGCAGCGCCATTGGCTGGTGCAGCCGGGCCTTGCGCGCTGCCCGCGGTCGCAGAAGTGCGCACGGTGACGGGCTGGTCGGCTAGATAGGCCGTCGAAATCCAGCGCAGCGTGCCGCCATCGTCGACCTGACTCCATGAATCCTGCGTGGTGCCCGTCAACGTGATCTTGGTGTTCGTCGGCAACACCCGGACCACCTGGTAGCCCAGACCAGGGCCGGTGCGCAGATTGACGTGATCGGTGGTGTAGACATCTTGGGCTTCGACAGCTGGCGAACCAGCCGCGCCTGCGCCGGTGCGCAGATATTGGCTAAATACGAAAGCGTTCTGGCCGTTCCACAAGACCGGGGTCCAACCATTTTGCGGTTCGCCGGTGACCTCGATCGACTGGCCGGTGCGCAGCACCGTCAAGACCTGCGTGCTGGTGGACGCGCCCGCCCGGACGTTGACGGCGGTAGTAGCCGTGGCGCTGCCAGTTGCAGCGTTCGGCGCGGCAGCCGCGACCTCAGCCGGAGCCGCTGCAGCCTGAGCTGGCGAGTTGGCGGCGTCGACCGCGTTTGAATTCAAGTAGACCCCGTAAATCCAAGCGTCTTTGCCGTTCCAGTTGACCGGCACCCAGCCGCCCTTCGCAGCGCCGGTTACCGAGACCTGCTGACCATTGCGCAAAATGCCATAGCTGCGCGACAGCGTCGAGGCGCTGCTGCGGACGTGGACGTCGTCATTAGCGGTGGCCGTGCCGCCGGCTGCGCTGCCGGTCAGGGCATAGTTCCCGCTCGCACCTGCGTTGTAGGTGACATTCGCGAACGCGGAGAAGACCCAGGCGTCTTGGCCGCGGTATTTGACTGGCGTCCATTCGCCGACAGGATCGCCGCGGCGTTCGACCTGCTCACCGGTGGCCAGTACGCCCAGGATCTGGCTGCTGGTGGAGCGGTCGGCGCGGACATTGAGAGCGGTGGTGGCGGTGACAGTGAAATCATCCGCGGTAGCGAATTGCGGCAAGATCGCGACGGAGGTGCCTAATACGGCGGTCGCTACGACGCCAGCGATCAGTGCGCGTGAGTTCTTCTGCTTCTGCACGGTGTTTTTCCGGTTCTGCTCGGGCAGGGTTGGCCTGCGGCTAGTACGGACGCCAGCCTGACTCTCCCCCGATCTAAGCCAGAAGTGCTCCAACTTTGATCAATCAGGCTGGCGACGCTCGCAAGCTAGCCACCAAGCTGCGCAGCTGTCACTTGAGATTTCTCAGGATCGCGAGTCAATTGCCGTTTGACTAGGTATTTTGCTCATTAAGCCAGACTCAACCGGAGGTTTAGGTTCACTCTTTTTCAGCTGCCTGCGCCACGACAAGAGTGCGGTGGCGATCAGTTAGGAATAACTCTGCATGGCCAAGGACGCGGCCGTCAGCGCCTCCCGAACGACGTAGTGCGATGTCGACGGGAACAGCGTCAAGGCACTGAGCTAACGTCTGCAGTTCCGTTGGTTCAGCGCAGATGGCGCTGACGTTGATCGTCCCAGCCAGCCGATTCGCCGTCAGCGTGTTGATCACATTGTCGCTGAACCCGGCAGCCGCGATGATGAGTGGATCTGTGTTCGCCTCACCACTGAATTCACGCAAGACGGGCAGCAGTTCGCGCAACTCGGTGACGTCGTCGACGCAGACTAAGACAGCGGACTGTTCGGTGATCAGCCGTCCCCCAGTGTGGGACGCGAACTGCTCGCCGGCGAGCAGAATAGGCAATTCGGTGACGTCAGGCTGAGCTAGCCGATCGGCGAGCTCGCGTTCGAATGCGTCATCGGTCTGGATCGCGGTTGGGGCGCCCGCCTCAAGTTGCTCAACGGTGACGTAATCTGGCCGGCCCTTGGGATGCGGCTCCAAGCCGTTGGCGGCTCGCACGGCCGCCTCGACGCGCCGGGCAGAACGCGCGTCCGCGATCGTCGCGACGATCACGGCCAGCACGCCGCCCACCAAGATCGCCGTCAGCACCGTGGTATGCGTCATGGCCCCATATCCTGCCAGTTCGACCGGCTTGGGTCTGGTGGCATATGCTGAGCGATGGACGTTTTCGGTAGCCTAAGTAACTGAAATCGGGTGCCTATGGGTAGCCTACGCAGCGCGATCGCCGCCGAAAGCTACCTGGTCAGATGCTTCTGACTAGGCATTTTGCCGACGCGCCTATAGCTCAGCTGGCAGAGCAGCGGACTTTTAATCCGCGGGTCCAGGGTTCGATCCCCTGTGGGCGCACCGTAGCACCGAGCGAATCCGCGAGCTTAGGGGCCATTTTGACTTCAGATTCGGCGCAGCCGACGGTCAACGAGCACACAAGCAAATTGGCATCAAGAGAAGCTGGCGAGAGTCCCCAGAGCTCTCGATACGCCCCACCGCTAGACCTGACCCGTTTCGCGTGGCTTTCCATCATCGCCGCGGTAGCGACCCTCGCGTTGAAGGCTGGCGCCGCCTGGATCACCGGATCAGTCGGCTTGCTGTCCGATGCTCTGGAGACGATCACCAATCTGGTGGCTGCCATCGTCGCGCTGATATCGCTCAAGATCGCCAACCGACCGCCCGATCACAATCACCACTTCGGGCACTCCAAAGCTGAATATTTTTCGGCGCTCGTCGAAGGCGTGATGATTTTCGTCGCTGCGGCGTTGATCATCTACACCGCCATCGAACGCATCATCAACCCCTATATCCCTGAATCGCTGGGCATCGGCTTGCTGATCTCGGTCGTCGCGTCTGTGGTCAACGGGGGAGTCGCACTGATCTTGCGGCGGGCGGGTAGGCAACATCGATCAGCGACACTCGTTGCCGACGCAGCACACCTGTTCACGGACGTCGTCACCTCAGCGGCGGTGCTGGTCGGCGTTGGATTGGTGTGGCTGTTCGACCTGCCGATCCTTGACCCGATCGTCGCGCTGCTCGCCGGGTTAAACATCATGTGGTCTGGCTTCAAGCTGCTGCGCGATTCGACCGAGGGCTTGATGGACATCGCGTTGCCGCCAGACGAGCAGGCCAAGGTCGAGGCGGTGCTCGATCGGCATCGCGCCGATGATGTCGATTTCCACGCGCTACGCACCCGCGAATCCGGCAATCGTCGATTCATGAGCGTGCACGTGCTCGTCCCCGGGGAATGGAGCGTTCAGCAGGGGCACGATTACGTCGAAGATCTCATTGACGAGATCGTCGAGGTGATGCCCGACCTGCGCGTTGACGCGCACCTCGAGCCGATCGAAGATGCCCGCTCTTATGAGGATCAATTCGACTAGTCCTCAGCGGGTTCAGCGCCTACGGTTCGCGTCAATTAGCGACCGTCAAAGATAGTGCCGGCGAGACCGCGTAGCCCGCTGAACCCTGCTGCGAAGCTGCCTCAGCGTTGCGGGTCGTCGATGACGTGATCGTAGGGGTCGACTTCGTTAGCTGGTTCGACCTTGCCGCGCTGGTTCATTTCGTCCCACTTCTGCGAGACGCGCTCCCCGAAGCTGAGCTTGCCGTCGCCATTCTTATCGCCCGGGATCGGGGTAGCGGCGGGAGCTTCGGTCTCGACGGGGCTGACCTCGGCCGCGACATCATGCTGCTCGGCTGCATCAGTAGCCACGAAATCCACATCAGTCTCTGGTGAGACGGCTGGGCTGGGTGTGTCAAGGTGATCGACTGCCCCGCGCTGCGCGTGCGAATCCAAGTTGGTCGGGTCGGCATCCGCCTCAGTCTCGGTGATCGTACTGGGATGCACTGAGGTGTGTACTTCCGGTTCGACGTCTGCCGGCTCCACGACGGCTGGCCCAGCCGCTTCAGCTGCCGGCACGGCGGCGATGCCGTAGTAGTTGTAGAGCTCATATTCTTCGCCCGCATCGAGGTGGCCATCAGGGTCCACGCGCGGAGCTTCACGGACGAAGGATTCGGCGTACGGCACCTGAATCGTGTCCTCGGTGATGACGGCCTGCTCCAGCGGCGCGAAGGTCTCCTTGGTGCCAAATAGGCCCGTCTTGACGGTGATCCACGTCGGCAGCCCCGTCTCGTCGTCGAGGTAGACCTGGCCGACGTTGCCGATCTTGTTGTGATCTTGGTCGACGACCTTGCAGTCGTAGAGATGGTCGTAATTGTTGTCTGCCATCAGGGCTTCCTTTCGGTCAATCTTCAGGCTTGCTGCGTTGGATAGTGGGCAGTCGGGAGGGGCTCAGTCGCAGTCGGGGCGGGTGCAGCTTCGGCATATTCCACCCCGTAGTGGGCGCAAATGTGCTGTTCGTCGATGACGTCAACCACGGGTCCAGACGGTCGGGCTGGGGCTTGCTTGATGAGATCAGCCGCGTACGGGACGTCCAGCTGACCGTCGGCAAAGCTGGCCAGGTCTAGCGGCAACATCGTTTCACGATTGCCCAGTAGGCCGGTGCGTACCGACACATAGAGCGGCTCACCAGTTTCGGGGTGCAGATAGACCGAGCCAATCGTGCCGATCCGTCTGCCCGTCGCGCCGACCACTGGCGCTTGCTGCATCGACTCGAAACCCATGCCTTTCAGGCTAGCGGTCGTCAACGTCACGTTCTGGAGTTTGCTGCACGAAAAGATAGGGGAAACCGCTGTCTCGCGAGATCCGCAGGTGCAGATTATGCGAGCGCATGACATAGGTCGTGATCAAAATCACCGCCAGACCGACGCAGATGACGCCGAAAAGCAATGTCGCACGCGGGCCGATGACGTCACCGATCCAGCCGACCAGCGGCGAAATCAACGGTGCGACGCCCATGATCATGAGGCTCCAAATCGCTAGCATCCGGCCGCGCATCTGCGGTGCGGAATTGGTCTGCACCAAGGTGTTTCCGGTGACCAGCGCGGTGATGGTGAAAAAGCCGATCGGTGCTTGCAAGAGCGCAAAGAGCCCAAAATTCGTACTGACTGCCGCCCACAACATGAACACCGTGTAGCCGACCATGCCACCAAGGACGTAGCGCAGTCGCGGCCGGGCACGACGGGCAGCCAATAGCGCAGCGGTCAACGCGCCGACGCCCATGATCGAGCCCAGCGCGCCAAATTCGCCCGAACCGCGACCGAACTCATTGGTCGCCATGACGGCATTGGTGATCTGGAAATTGAAACCAAGACCACCCAGAGCCAAGCCGCAGGCCATGAAGACCATCAGATCTTTTCGGGTACGCAGATAGCGCAATCCTTCAATGACTCCGCCGCGACCTTGACGGCGTGGGGACGGCGTCATCTGTGCCGGCTTCAACAAGATGACGGCGACCAGCAACGTCAAATAGGACAAGGTATTGAGCAAGATGACTTCGCCGGTACCGATCATGGCGATGAGCAGGCCAGCAATGCCAGGGCCCAAGAGTCGAGCCGAGTTGAAGGACGTCGAATTCAACGCGATCGCATTCGGCAAGGACTCTGGCGGCACGATTTCGCTGACGATGGCCTGCCGCGCGGGGCCGTCGAAGGAGCCCGCTGCGCCGTCGATGAAGGCCAGCAAGCCCACCATCCACAATTCGATTTGGCCGGTCACGGCCAAAGTGCCCAGCAGTGCAGCGTCGAGCGCGCCGATCGTCTGGGTGCACATGATGATGCGGCGCTTGGGGAAGCGGTCGGCGATTGACCCGGCATAGGGCCCAAACAGCAAGATCGGCAGAAATTGTATCGCAGTGAGCAAGCCCAAGGCTGACGACGAACCATTAGTCAGCACCACTAAAACCAGCCAGGCCTGCGCCGTGCGCGCCATCCACTGCCCAATATTGCTGATCGTCACCCCGATGAACCAGGTGCGATAGTTCGGAATAGCCAGTGAGCTGAACATGCTGCGCACGCCAAAGAGACCTCAAAATTTCTGCTGAATGGTGATCCAAGAAGGTTGACGGCTCTGACCGCCGACCTACTAGCCTAGTCGCCTATAGGCACGCCGATCGGGGCGGTCTCGCTATAGACCGCGCAAGAAATCAGGGTCGTCGTCGGGTGGTCGTGGCACATTACGAAAATCATCTTGCGGTCCGGGCCGTAACGGCCGGCCCAATAGCAGCCAGGCGAGCGGTCCGATGACGGGCACCACGATGACGGCGAAAGCCCACAGCCAGCGCGGCATCAACCGCACGCGCTTCGGATCGGCTTGAGCGACCTCGACGGTGGCATAGATCGTCAACGCCACCACGGCGATGAGGATTATGACGCGCACCATGAGCCCAATCCTAAGCAGCCAGGCAAGACTTGGGCTAGCTGACTATCATCCAAGAAGCTTTGTCCTCACGACTTGCCAGGAGAGCAGATGGCTAGCGCAGCAGAATGGCTCGAAGGCGCCCGGCTACGGACGCTGCCAGCAGCGATCGCGCCAGTGTTGATGGGTTCGGGCGCAGCGCTGGCCGTCGGTGGCTTCGACATTTGGCGCGGCTTGCTGGCAGTGGTCGTCGCTTTAGCGCTGCAGGTCGGCGTCAACTATGCCAATGACTATTCCGACGGGATCCGCGGCTCTGACGAGGTGCGCGTCGGACCGCAACGGCTCGTCGGCTCGGGGGCAGCTCAGCCCCATCAAGTCAAAGCCGCTGCTTTCGGCTGCTTCGGCATCGCGGCGCTGGCTGGTCTCGCCCTGGTCGGCATAGCAGGGCAGTGGTGGCTGCTGATCATCGGCGCGTTGTGTGTGCTTGCTGCGTGGTTCTATACCGGCGGGAAAAATCCGTACGGCTATCGCGGGCTCGGTGAGGTCGCGGTCTTCGTCTTCTTCGGCTTGGTCGCCACGCTCGGCACGACCTACACCCAAGCTGGCCGTTTGACGGCCCTAGCGTGGCTGGCGGCGTTGGCCTGCGGCGCGCTCGCCACGGCTGTCTTAGTTGCCAACAATCTGCGTGATCTGCCCATAGACGCCCAGGTCGGCAAGCTGACCTTGGAGACCAAACTTGGGGACGCAGGTTCGCGTCGATTCTATTTCGCGTTGGTCGCGATCGCCGTGTCGTCGCTGATCGCGATGACGCTGCTGGGTGATTGGTGGCTGCTGCTGGGTGTCTTGGCTGGGCTTCCGTTGCTCGCGCCGGCTTGCCGGCAGGTCGCCGCAGGCGCGACGGGCCTAGATCTGGTACGCGTCTTGAAGTTCACGGGATTGGGCGAATTGGCCGCAGGCGTGGGCATCTTCATCGGCTGCCTGATCGCATTTTGAACGTGCTGGCGGACTGCTAGGCTGACGCCGACTTGCCCCAGGAGCCCCACATGTCTGTCCCCGAAAATGCTGCGACCGTCGAATTGGCCGGTCAACCGGCCGAGGTTCACGTCTACGCCATCGATATGCGAGTGCCGGTACGTGGTCTGACAGTGCGCGAAGGCGTCATCATCGAACGCGCCGGCATCTGGTCGGAGTGGAGCCCCGATATCGAGCTGGACGATGCCGCCGCTGCCCGCTGGCTAGGCGAATCGGTAACCGTCAGCACCCCACAGCTGCAGCGCGCGTCGATTCCGCTGTCGGTGACGATCCCAGCGCTGGAAGCCGAGCAGGCGGCCGAGTTGGCCCGCGAATCCAGCTGCGTCACCGCGACCGTCGTCGTCGCCGATCCAGCCTTTGACGATGACGCTGACGTGCGCCGCGTCGCTGCGGTCCGAGCGGCGCTGGGTGGACACGGCAAATTGCGCGTCGACGCCGCGGGGCAATGGAGTGTCGAACGAGCCGTCGAAATGTTGAGCCGGTTGGCCGAATATGACCTGCAATTCGTCGAGCAACCCGTCGCGACATATGACGAAATGCGTCAATTGCGAGATGAATTACTGACCCGCGGGCTGGAAATCGAATTCGCTGCCGATGAATTGATCAATGCTGATCCGACTAATTGTGATCCAGCTGAAATTCAACAGATCGCGCAATATGCGGTGCTCAAGACCCACGCTCTTGGTGGCGTCAATGCGACGGTTGATTTGGCCGCCCAGTTCGACATTCCAATGGTGATCAGCTCTGCCTGTGAAACCTCAATTGGACTGCATGCGGGTATTCGTGCAGCTGCCTGCTTACCGACGATGCGGCTGAGCAATGAGTTGGACACCATCCGACTGCTGACTGGCGATGTCGTTTCCAAGCCGCTGGCTAGCCAATATGGCGCGGTACGGGTCGCTGGTCGGCCGCGTGCCGATAAAGAATTGCTCGCGCGCTATGCCGCTGATCAAGATCGCACAGCATGGTGGTTGGAGCGCTTGACGCGCTGCGCAGCTCTGGTTGGCTAACTGAATTTTGCTAGCCGGCGGCTGGTCTAGCGCTGTTCGCGCAGCCAATCTCGCAATGCCAGGGTCGCGCGCACATCGTCTTCGTTGTATTCCAGGACCCGGCGCGCAGCGTCAAGCCTGATCTGCTGAGTCGCGCCGTGGACAGCGTCATTGAACCAGCGCTGCGAATTCAAGCCTCCGGGGTCCTCGTCGCGCCATTCGAAACCTGCCGCACTATTAGCGACGAATTTCAGACCTAAACCGCGAGTGCCAAAGAAATGCATGCGGATCGTGCCGAATAGATCGTGGAAATGGTCGTCAACGAAATCTAAAATCTCGGCGATCTGCGGATCTGAGCTGTTAGCTACCAGCCGACGAATATGCACCGTCTCGTAATCGGAATAGTGATAAACCACAGCTCCCGGATGCGCCTTCAATTCGTTGACCAGCCAACCTAGTGCTTGACCGGCCAGCGCTAATTCGTCGGCATCATCGAGGTCTTCGAAGCGGGCGAAATGCACATAGCGACCAGTCCCGGGCTCGGCTGCGTCACGAACCCAAAAACCCCACAGATAGACCCGATCGTCGGCTGCGGTCTCAATATCGAAATCGATCTCATAGCTATTCGGCGGCAAATCGATGACGCCTTTAGTGAGCCGCTCGAGTTCGACGCCCTCGGCCAATAGTCGCGCGCGTCGTGCCGCCAAGCGCAATCGCTCATCCGCACCAGGACGATGCCGCACCTCGGGCAGATATTGCGGCATGAGCTGATCTAAATCCGCGTCCACTAGGTCAAATACGGTACGAATCCCGAATGAACGCAGCACGCTGATCTCGCGGACGTCCAGCGGCGACTTGTCGATGCGCAGGCTCAGATCGTCGTCGCCCAGTTGTGGAGCGCATACCGCCCACCACTGACAGCCGTCGCACTCGCGCACCACGATCGGCTGCACCATCGGTTCTGGATCATCCGGACCGCCCACGCGCGCCCGGGCGACTGAGGCGACCTTGAGCCGGAAAGCGAATTCATGGTCGTAGCGCTCCAGTGCGCTGCGCAATTTCCAGCCGCCAGCTGCAGTACGCGAAAAAGTACGAATCGACTTGCTGGTCAACTCAGCCCAGCTGACTGCGAGCTGACCTTGACCATCGCCCTCGACGATCGCGAGGTGAGCGCCATGCGCAATCAGCCGGTCGGTGCCGATGACTCCGGCATAAGGAGCGCTGCCAGCTTCCCAACCGAGAGCTTCGAGTTGACGCCAATAGTGCGCGACCTGCAGCAGATCGTCTTGGCGACTAAATCTGAACCGCGCGCCGTGCAGCGGCAGTTTGCCGTCGGGATAGGACGAATCCAGCGGGCTAGCGAAGTGACCAGCGTTCTTAGTCACCTTCTCCAACATTTTGTGTCGTTTGACGATGATCGGCAGATAGCCTGGCTGGCCGTCGGCACGATCCGCGCCCCGCACTAAGACATCAGGTTGGCCACTGCGATGCCCGTCAGCATCGAGCGGAAATACTGGCGCGATGATCAGCGGTCGGCCCTCGGTGACGGCGCTGGCGGTCGCCTCTTGGGCAGCCGACCAATGGTCATCGCGCAGGGCACGCAGATCGACCGCGGCTTCTTGACGGGCGATTTGGGTCAGCACTCGGTCGGTGAATTCGCGGCCGCCGGCGAACAATTCGCTGAGCGCCTCCGAGGCATTGCGCAAGGGCACCGTGCCGTCAGCTGCGCGGGGCAGGTGGACGGTGTTATCAAAGCGATTCTGCACCTTTACCGGGCATGATCTAGCCGCATACGCGTCCAAAATTATCGGCTCGGTGGCTCTTGCTGAGGGATTCACAGTTTGCGTGCCCGGTGCAAGGCGACGATGCCGCCAGTCAGATTCTTCCATTCGACGCGCTGCCAGCCCGCGTCGCTGATCGTCTGGGCGAGCGTCGGCTGATCTGGCCAAGCCAGGATCGACTCGACCAGATAGTCATAGGCAGGCGTATTGCTGGAAAAACGCCTCAGCTGCGGCATGACGTGCTGCAGATACCAGCGATAAAGCGCGCGGAACGGTGGCCAGGTGGGCGTCGAAAACTCTGCGATGACCAGCCGGCCGCCAGCTTTGGTGACGCGCAACAGCTCTTCAAGCGCGCCGGAAGTATCGACGATATTGCGCAATCCATAGCTGATCGTAACCGCGTCGAATGATTCGTCTGCGTAGGGCAGCGCTAGTGCGTCACCGGCTACGAAACTGAGCTGCGGATAGAGTTTGCGGCCTTGGCTCAACATGCCGATCGAGCGATCCGTCGGGAAGGCCAGCGCGCCAGCCTGCTGCAAGGGCAGCGACGACGTTCCGGTGCCGGCAGCCAGATCCAAGATGCGCTGACCAGGGCGAGGATCAATAGCTTTGGTCGTCGCCCGTCGCCAAAGCCGCACCTGACCACCGGTCATCAGATCATTCATCAGGTCATAGCGGGCAGCTACGCCGTCAAACATGTCGGAGACTTCGTCAGGACGCTTATCAAGCCAGGCGCGATTCGGCACCTACCCAAGATGCCACAGATCTGCCTGCAGCCAGCATCCTGAACTTCGGTACGGGGCAAGTCGCGCTGAAAAAGTTGTGGATGAATTTCGGGCAGCATGCCGCCAACGGTCACAATGGAAGGCATGGCCAAGCGCGAACAAGTCCTCAAGGTCACCGATCTGACCAAGAAATATGGCGACCACGTCATCGTCAACCGGTTCAACATGAACGTCTACTCCGGTGAGGCGGTAGCCCTGGTGGGGCGTAACGGTTCGGGTAAATCGACGATCCTGCGCTGTCTCATTGGCGCGGACAAGCCGACTGAGGGCAGCGTCGAAGTCTTCGGCCGCAAAGTCAGCGAGACCGACCCGCAGTTTCGCGCCGAGGTAGCCACCGTCGTGGACGACCTGGATTTCTTCCCAGACCTGTCGGTCGTCGAACATCTCGACCTGCTAGCTCGCGCCCACGGGCTGGTCGACCCTGACGCGCTAGTCGATTCGGTGCTCGAAGAGGTCAACTTGGTGCCGCAATCGGGTCAGCTGCCTGGCACGCTTTCCTCGGGCCAGCGGCGCCGCCTAGCGTTGGCGACGGCATTCGTACGACCGAAGAAATTGCTCATCATGGACGAGCCGGAGCAGCGCCTCGACGTCGAAGGCGTCGAATGGCTCGGTCAGCGCCTGCGCCATGAGGTCTCCAAGGGGCTGGCGATCGTCATGGCCTCCCACGAACCGCGACTCATCGAGGCCTTAGGCGCCCGGCTGGTGCGGGTCGGCAGCGCAGCCGAGCGCAGCGAGTCGTTGGTCGAGGAGCCGTCGCTGTGAGCTCCAAGAAGAAATCCAAAGCCGCAAAGCAGGCCGCTCAAGCCCCAGGTGGGGCAGCGTCCAGCGTGCCCGAAATGATGGTCGAAGAACCGCTCGCACAACAAGACTGGCAGTTCAGTGACGTCGAAGATTTCGAAAGTGCCCAGGTCGACGAACGCGAACTGCGGCTGCTAATCCGTGACTGGCGGCGTGGGCGTGCGACCCAGACCTTCTGGGGGATGCTGTCGGACGCCTACGTCAAAGTCTTTTCGGTGTTGGTCATCGGCGCGATGTTCGCCGGTGGCATCTGGCGCGCCCAGACGACTGCCGCGGGCTGCGTGACGGCTGGTTGCGTCGCCGCGAAGACGCTGGTGCCTTGGCTATTGATCGGGGCCATCTCGATGTTGGCCTTGGCTTTAGCGACGCTATTCGGACCGGTCGTCGCCTCGGCAGCTGAAGGCTTCTGGCTGCTGGAAGCACCACTCAATCGTGCCCAGATATTGAAAAATCGGCTCTGGTCGATGCTGGCTTGGACCTTCCTCGCAGCCTTCGGCTTCGCCACGATCATCGCGCTGCTGGTCGGATTGCCCTGGACCGATGCGCTGGTCTGGGGTGCCGCGACTGGCGTCGTCGCCTTCGCCATGACGGCGCTAGCCGCCGCAGCGCAAGGTGCAGACCGCAAATCTGGAGTACGTATCGCCCAGGCGATCGCCTCGGTGGTGACGGCCGCCATCTTGTTCTTGGTCATCGCGGTTTCGGTCGGCTGGTTGCCGCTGCCGGTCGACGCTGCGTTCAATCAGCAAGCCCCCTGGCTAGTGCTCGGCGTGGGAGGCATCGTCAGCGTCATCGCAGCTGTCTTGGCGCGCGCCCGGCTGAACGGCATCCGCCGGGCCCGGCTAGTCTCCGGCGGCGATCTCGCGGCCGGCATGCAGGGCGCGGCGTTCGCACTCGACTTCGGCTTGATGCGCGACATCCTGGTCGAACGCAAATATTTGGCACGCGGACAGGTCCGTCCCACTCGTGGGCGGGGCGTCGGCCCATCGGCGGTGATCTGGCGCGACGTGCAGCGGCTGGGCCGCAATCCAGTCAATCTGCTGGTGCTCGCGTTCAGCGCCATCATTCCCTATGCCTTGACCGCGCTGGGCGTCGGACGCCTCGGCACCCCCATCTCGGCATTGATCTTGTGTTTCGTGCTAGTGCCGTTTTTTGATTCGCTGCGGGTCGTCTCGCGCACCAAAGGCCTGTCGCGTAGCTTCCCCTTCGAACAACAGCAGCTGCGCAGCGCTTTGATGACGGTGCCTGGGGTGTTGATGTTGATCTGGGCGCTGGTCACCCTGCCGGCCTATCTGATCGGCCAGGAAATGACGGCGATCAACGTAAACGAAGCCTTCTTCTTGAGCTTTCTGACTGCGGTAGCGGGCTATCTGGGCGCGATTCGCTGGGTTTCTGCTAAGCCTGCCGACTACTCATCGCCGATGGTCGCCACCGGAGCTGGCGCGTTGCCGCCAGGTCTGCTGTTCAACCTCTTTCGGGGTTTCGACGTCATCGCGGTCATCATGTTCCCGCTGGTCATGGGTTGGAGCTGGGGCCACTGGGCCTCGCTGATCTTGGCCGCCATCATCTTCTTGGTGCTGCGCTCTGGTGGACTGAACATGGACGACATGGCCGAACGACAAGAAGAAGCTCGCCGCGAACTGGCCGAGGCCAGAGCCCAGGCGCGCGGCGGTGTCAAGCCAGGGGAGAAGAAGCAGGTCACCCGCAGCGGACGGCCGACCGGCTCGAGTTCCTATACCCGCCGCTAGCGGGCTCAGATAGTCGCCGGCTTGGGCGCCAAAGCGTGCCGCATCGGGGACCATTTGGCTTGCGTCTCGACCAATTCGGCATGCGCCCGGGATTGGGCGACGATGCCAGCTCCCGCGTAGAGCCGCAGTTGACGCGGATCAGCCAGCTGCTGGGCGCAGCGCAATGCCAGCGCCCACTCGCCGTCGCCGTTGACGTCCATCCACCCGATCGGGGCGCCGAATCGGCCGCGGTCCATCGCGTCATGGGCGGCGATATAGCGCCGTGCGGTCTCAGCGGGGCTCCCGCAGACTGTGCCTGACGGGTGACAGGCCGCCGCCAGCGCCAACGTCGATATTTGCGGGTCAGTGACGCCGCTGATGTCAGTGGCGAGCTGCATCATATTTGGCATCGTCAGCACGTAAGGCGCCGCCGGCACATGCATGCCCACCATCAACGGTCGCAATTGCTCGACCAAGATCGAACGGCATAGGTCGTGATCGTGCTGGTCTTTGACCGACGCGATGATCCGCGCAGCCTGCTCGATGTCAGGTGATTCGTCAATACGTCCGGCGCCGCCAGCCAAGATCCGCGAGACCGTCAAACCGTTCTCCCGACGCACCAACAGCTGCGCCGTCGAGCCGACCATGCCGTCAATCAGATAGGACCAAGAATCGACGTATTCCGACATGAGCTGCACCAGTGGCCACCGCAGGTCGATGTCTTGGTCGGCTCGCGCGATCAGATCATGGGACAACACGATCTTGTCTGCTTCACCAGCGCGGATCGCGATGACGGCTTGGCGGACCAGTTCCATCCACTCGCCGTCAGGCAAGCTACCGGTCTCGAAGCGCAACCCAAGCGGCGCCTGCGGCAGGGCTTGACGCGGCGGCATCGTCGGGGTCACGCGGTCATAGCCGATCTTGGTCAACCAACACTGCCCATTACGGCGGCCGATGATCGTCTCGGGAATGATCAAGACCGATTTTTGTGCGGTGTGTTCGGGATCGAACACGAAGCTGCCATAGGCAAGCGGGCCGACGCCGAAGACTCCCGGCAGCTCAGTCTCGTTTTCTAGAATCTGGACGTGCTCGCGCCACCACTGGTCGGCTTCAGCCATCGAATCAGTCTCGATTCGGGCGATTTCGCCGATCGCGACGAAGACATTGCCCATCCGACCAAATGCCGCCCCACCGCTAGCGGGTAGATAATCGACCAACATTCCGGGGTCGTCGATAGCGATCGTCGATGCGTGCAGCCGGGTATGTGCGGGATTGATGAGCACTCAGGCAGGCTAATCGCAGCGTGACGAGAAGACAATGGCCGCTGCAACTGGCTGCCACGGTCTGGCGAGCCATCGCCAGAGTTGGCAACTCAGCTAGACTCATGCGCCGATAGCAACAAAGGGGAGACATGAGCGGCGAAGATTTCCAAGCCCGTCCTAGCGGACCACGCGCATCCCAACTCGGCACGGTGCACGCCGAGCAGGATGTCGATGCGGAGGTCGTAGTCGTCGGCGCTGGTCCCGGTGGGGCAGCGACGGCCGCCTTTCTGGCGCGCGCTGGCCTAGATGTCGCACTGCTCGAAAAGGCCGAATTTCCCCGCGAAAAGGTTTGCGGTGACGGCCTCACTCCGCGCGCGGTGCGCATGTTGGGTCGGCTCGGCGTAGACACCAGCCCGGCAGCAGGCTGGACCAGGAATCAAGGTCTGCGCGTATATGGCGGGCGCGTCAAGCCCTTTGAACTGCCTTGGCCAGAGCTGTCAGATTTCCCCAACTACGGCTTGACTTGCCCACGCAATGCCTTCGACGACCTGATCGCCGGGCAGGCCGTCAAGCACGGCGCGCAGCTATACACCAGCGCGAAGGTCACTGAACCGATCATGGACGACCGCAGTGGTCGCATCGTCGGCGTGCGGACCAAAGAGGGCATCGAATTTCGGGCGCCAGTCGTCGTGGCAGCTGACGGCAATTCTGGGCGACTAGCCAGCCAGCTGGGCATCGAGCGCAATGAGCGCCGTCCGTTGGGCGTGGCGGTGCGCGCCTACTACGAAAGTCCGCTGCATGACATGGGCTGGATGGAAAGCTACCTGCAGATGTGGGACGGCAAACCCGGCGAATCGGATCTACTGCCCGGCTATGGCTGGGTCTTCCCGATGGGTGATGGCACCGTCAACATTGGTCTGGGCATGCTTAGCACCTCCGACGCCTTCGGCAAGACTGACTACAAGGCGATGATGCGCCGCTGGCTGGACAACACCCCCGAAGAGTTCGGCTTCCGCGAACGAAATCGGGTCTCTGAGATGCGCAGCGCCTCGCTGCCGATGGCCTTCAATCGCAAACCCGCCTATAAAGACGGCCTGCTGCTAGTCGGCGACGCCGGCGGCATGGTCAGCCCCTTCAATGGCGAAGGTATCGCCTACGCCATGGAGGCTGCCGAATACGCTGCCGATGCGATCATCGACGCCCGCAACCGAGGTTTCGCCACTGCCGGCGCGCAACGTGCGCTACAAGGCTATCCGGCTCGGTTGGCCGACGAACTAGGTGGCTATTACCGGCTGGGCACGATCTTCGCGACGTTGATCGGCAACCCGACCATCATGCGACTGTGTACGACCTATGGCCTGCCACGCAAGCGATTGATGGCGCTGGTGATGAAATTGTTGGCCAACTTGACTGACTCGCGTGACGGCGACTGGATGGACAAACTGATCAACTCATTGACCCGCATCGCCCCGGCCGCCTGAGTCGAGCGCGAAACACGATTATTCGTCCGAAAACTATGAGCCGAAATAATTCAATAAGCGCTTGCCCAATTCCCTATTGGGCAGCTGCTGACTTTTAGTCTCGCCTCAATTGGTCAATTGTGGAGCAGATGGCAAGATAGTGCCGATGAACGGCTCTAGCTTCGCTTGTAATTGGGCAACTGCGAAGCCTTTCGAATTTAATAAGGCAAGGCTTGCCTTATTAAATTCGAAATTGCGAACCGGCGGTCAGCTGAACAATTTGTTCGTCAAGGAAGGACGACTGCGGTGAACCCATATATTCCGATCATTTCCATGATCGTGCTCGCGGTGGTTTTCGTCGTCGCAGCAGTCGCCTTGTCCACTGTGGTGGGCCCGGCGCGCTACAACCGCACGAAATATGACAGCTTTGAATGTGGCATCCAGCCGACTCCGCAGCCGCAAGGTGGCGCGCGTTTTTCGGTCAAGTACTACATCACCGCGATGCTATTCATCGTCTTCGACATTGAACTGGTGTTCTTGTATCCGTGGGCTGTGCAATTTGACGTGCTGGAGACCTTCGCTGTCGTCCAGATGATCGTCTTCATTTTGCTGATCGCGTTCGCTTTCCTGTACGTGCTTCGCCGCGGCGGGCTGGACTGGGACTGATCGAGGGGTTGACGAATGGGTATTGAAGACAAGATCCCGGCAGGCGTCTTTCTAACCACCGTTGAAAATGTGGCGGGCTGGACGCGCAAAGTTTCGCTCTGGCCGCTGACGATGGGCCTGGCCTGCTGCGCTATTGAGATGATCTCCTACGGCGGCCCGCGTGCTGACGCCGCCCGTTGGGGTCAAGAAGTGTTCCGTGCATCGCCACGTCAAGCGGACTTGATGATCGTCTCGGGCCGCGTCAGCCAGAAGATGGCTCCGGTCGTCCGTCAGATGTGGGACCAGATGCCAAACCCGAAATGGTGCATTTCGATGGGTGTGTGCGCCTCGACTGGCGGCATGTTCAACAACTACGCGATCTTGCAGGGCGTCGACCACATCGTACCGGTCGACATCTACATTCCTGGCTGCCCGCCACGTCCGGACATGCTCATTGACGCTGTCATGAAGATCCGTTCCGGTGAAGTGCAGCACGCCAAGATGGGCGCGCACCGTGACCGGGAGCGTGAAGAGAAGGAAGCCGCTGCGCTGGTGGCGCCGGCGAAGATCGAGCAGAAGGGTCTCATGCGATGAGTGAGCCCACCAAGGCGCCGCAAGGTAAGCCGGTCGGCACCGAAGATCACCCGACCGGAGGTCCCGAGGAGATCACCGAGGGCCAGGTCGAGGCTGCGGCCCCGGAGTCCAGCGACGAGGTCGACATCTACGCCAGCCACGGCAACCTGCGCAACATGATGGCCGACGTCGACCCGGACGAAGATGTCTTAGCAGTTCGCCGCGGCATGTACGGCCCCGGTCATGGCTCTGGTGATGTGTCTGGTTTCGGTGGCTTGGTGCGCACCGTCGAACTGGGTGGCCAGGACGCCAAACCGCCTTTCGGTGGCTGGTTTGATGACGTCGCAGACGTGATGAGTGAACTCGTGCCGGGCTTCGCGCGTCGAGTAGCCGTGTGGCGTGGCCAGATCACCTTCACCGTCATGCCGGACAAGATCGTCGAGCTGTGCAAGATCTTGCGCGACGATCCGCGGCTGCGTTTCGAGGTCTGCACCTCGGTGTCTGGCGCGCACTTCCCGGGGCTTAAAGGCCGCGAGCTGCATGTCTACTATCAGCTGCTCAGCTATTCGTTCAATCGACGCATCACCTTGAGCGTCGAGACCAGCGACGAGGACCGCCACGTCCCGTCGATCACTTCGGTCTATCCGATGGCGAACTACCACGAACGCGAGACCTGGGACATGTTCGGCATCATCTTTGACGGCCACCCGAACCTGGCCCGTATTTTGATGCCAGACGACTGGGTCGGCCACCCGCAACGCAAGGATTATCCGCTGGGCGGCATTCCAGTCGAATACAAGGGCGCGGTGGTGCCACCGCCAGATCAGCGCAGGAGCTACCAGGCATGAGTCAAGACATTTTCGCGCCGGCCGGCGGCGAGCACGTCGACGCGGCCTATCTGACCATGGGGCAAGACTGGGCTGAGGTGATTGACGCCCAGCGCGAGCGCGCTGACGAGATCATCGTCGTCAACATGGGCCCGGTGCACCCCTCGACCCACGGCGTCATGCGCTTGGTCTTGGAAATGGACGGCGAAGTCGTGCGACACTGCCGGCCTTCCATTGGCTACTTGCACACTGGCATCGAAAAGAACATGGAATATCGGACGTGGACGCAGGGCTCGACCTTCGTCACCCGAATGAACTATGTCGCCGGTATCCACAATGAGGCGGTCTATTCGCTGGCCGTCGACACCTTGCTGGGCATCGATAAGAGCCTGCCGCAGCGCGGCAATGACCTGCGGGTGCTGATGTGTGAGGTCAACCGCATCGCTTCCCACCTGACCGGCGTCGGCGCTGGTGGCCTGGAACTGGGCGCGACCTCGGTGCAGGAAGTCTGTCTGCGTGAACGCGAGCGTTCGCTGGACTTCACCGAAGCTGTCACCGGTTTGCGCATGAACAATGCCTATATCCGTCCCGGCGGTGTCCAAAATGACCTGCCCGAGGACGGCATTGAACTGCTGGACGAATACATCAAGCAGCTCAAGAAGAATCTGCCTGAAATCGGCCAGTTCACGTTGACTAACCCGATATTCAAAGCCCGTATGCAAGGTGTCGGCTATCTCGACCTGACCGGCTGCATGATGATGGGCGCTTCTGGCCCGGTTTTGCGTTCGGCTGGTTATCCGTGGGATCTGCGCAAGATCAACCCCTACTTCTCCTATGCCGATTACGAGTTCGACGTGCCAGTCACCGATACCTGTGACGCCTACGGCCGCTTCTTGCTGCGCCTGCAGGAAATGGATCAGTCGGTGCGCATCCTCGAGCAGGTCCGCGACCGGCTGGCCGCGTCGACTGGCGAGCCCTATCGCATCGAGGATCCGGCGCTGGAGTGGCCCTCGGAATTGACCGTCGGTCCCGATGGTCAGGGCAACTCCAATGAGCACATCAAGCACATCATGGGCCAGTCCATGGAGGGCTTGATTCATCACTTCAAGAAGGTCACCGAAGGCTTCAAGGTGCCCGCGGGGCAGGTCTACGTCGCCATCGAAGCCCCCGCCGGTGAGCTGGGCATGCACTTGATCTCCGACGGCGGCACCCGGCCATATCGCGCGCACATGCGCGACCCGGGCTTCAACCACATTCAGTCGATTCCGATCATGTGTGAGGGCGCGATGCTATCTGACGTCGTCATGGCACTGGCCTCTGTGGACCCGGTCATGGGAGGTGTGGACCGATGAACCAACGGCATGGCAACGAGCCGGTGCCCGAGCACGTCATTGACGGACCGATGCGAGCGGTACAGCCAGCCGATCCAGACACTGGTTTCGGCTATTCGGCGGCTCCGCATGGGCATGATTTCGTCGCTGCCTATGACGACGCGGCCCGCATTGACGTCACTGACAAGTCGACCAAGATCACCGAGCAGACCATCAACGAGATGCGCGAGATCGTCGCCCGCTATCCCGAGCCGCGCTCAGCGCTGCTGCCGATGTTGCACCTGGTGCAGTCTGTCGAAGGCAAGCTGACCGACGCTGGCGTGCAGGCTTGTGCGGACGTGCTGGGCATCTCGACCTCGCAGGTCAACGGCGTTGCGACCTTCTACACCATGTATCATCGCCAGCCTGCCGGTAAGTATCACATCGGCGTGTGCACTACGACGCTTTGTGGGGTCATGGGTGGCGACGTGCTGCTGGAGCAGATGGAAGAAAAGCTCGGCATCCACGAAGGTGAGACCACCGAGGACGGCATGTTCAGCCTCGAACGCATCGAGTGCAATGCAGCCTGCGATTTCGCGCCGGTCATGATGGTCAACTGGGAATTCATGGATCAGATGAACCCGGCCAAGGCCGAAGAACTGATCAACAATCTGGCCGCTGCCCGCGAGGTCTATTCGACTCGTGGCCCGAAGATCGTCACCTGGCAAGAAGCTGAGCGGGTGCTCGCTGGCTTCAATGATGGCCTGGCTGATCAGGGTCCGTCGGCTGGTGATGCGTCCTTGGCTGGTTTGCAGATCGCTAAGGAACGCGGTTGGAAGGCGCCCGGTCCGGACGCGAAGCCCGCGCCGAAGCCAGAAGATGAGGGGGCTGCGAAATGACCGATGTATTGACTCCGGTATTGAGCGCCCACTGGGATCAGCCGCAGTCGTGGAAGCTGGAAAGCTATCGCTCGGTGGGCGGCTATCAGGCCGCTAAGAAGGCGTTGCAGACCCCGCGCGAGGACATCGTCAATTTGATCAAGGACGCTGGCCTGCGTGGTCGTGGTGGCGCTGGCTTCCCGACCGGCATGAAGTGGAGCTTCATTCCGCAGGACAACCCGAATCCGAAGTATCTGGTCATCAACTGTGACGAATCGGAGCCCGGCACCTGCAAGGACGTCCCGATGCTGATGGCGACGCCGCACACTCTCATCGAGGGTGCGATCATCGCCTGCTACGCCGTCAACGCCCACCACGCGTTCATCTACGTGCGCGGCGAGGTCTTGCACGTCATTCGGCGTCTGCAAGCTGCCGTCCAAGAGGCCTATGACGCAGGTGTGCTCGGCGAAGATGTGTTGGGCACTGGCTATGCCTTGAACATCGTCGTGCACGCTGGTGCCGGCGCCTATATCTGTGGCGAAGAGACTGCGCTGCTGGATTCGCTGGAAGGCCGTCGCGGTCAACCGCGGTTGCGTCCGCCGTTCCCGGCCGTCGCTGGTCTGTACGCATCGCCCACGGTGGTCAACAACGCCGAATCCATCGCTTCGGTGCCGGCGATCGTCGCCAATGGCGCGGATTGGTTCAAGTCGATGGGTTCAGAAAAGAGCCCAGGCTTTACGCTCTATTCGCTGTCTGGCCACGTCAAGCGGCCCGGCCAGTACGAGGCTCCGATGGGCATCACGATGCGCACCCTGCTTGATCTGGGCGGCGGCATCCGGGACGGCCACCGGCTGAAGTTCTTCACTCCGGGTGGTTCGTCGACGCCGATCTTCACCGACGAGCATCTTGACGTCCCGCTCGACTACGAGGGCGTCGCGGCTGCTGGTTCGATCCTGGGCACCAAGGCCCTGCAGACCTATGACGAGACCGTCTCGGTGGTGCGCGCCTGCCTGCGCTACACCGAGTTCTACAAGCACGAATCCTGCGGCAAGTGCACGCCCTGCCGGGAAGGCTCGTGGTGGCTGGTGCAGACCTTGAAGAATCTCGAGGCTGGCCGCGGCCAAGAAGGCGACGTCGAAAAGCTGCTAGATCTTTGCGACAACGTCACGATGAAGAGCTTCTGCACCTTGGCCGACGGTTTCGTCGCCAATATCACTAGCTCGATCAAGCACTTCCGCGAAGAATTCGAAGCCGGCTATCACACGCCAGCTTGGGAGCTGTTCCCGTACGCGAATAGCGTCTACTTCCCGGACTATCAGCGCGAGCAGATCTCGCTCGGTGCTGCTGGGCTGGGCTCGGCCAACCTGGAAGGAGGCCAGCTGTGAGCGTCGACACCAAGGGCGACTCCAAGACCGAGGTCGAAAAGCAGGAGATGGTGACTTTCACCATCGACGGCATCGAACTCGAAGTGCCCAAGGGCACCCTCGTCATTCGCGCCGCAGAGCAGACCGGCATCGACATTCCGCGGTTCTGTGAGCACCCGCTGCTCGATCCCGTCGCTGCTTGCCGGCAGTGCATCGTCGACGTCCCAGACGGCGGCAATGGCAAGCCGATGAAGCCGCAGCCCGCCTGCGCGTTGCAGGCGATGCCAGGCATGGTCGTCGAGACCGCCGACAGCAACGAAAAGGTCGCCAAGCATCAAGCGGGCATGCTGGAATTTCTGCTGCTCAACCACCCGCTGGACTGTCCGATCTGTGACAAGGGCGGCGAATGCCCGCTGCAGAATCAGGCGATGAGCCATGGCCGTGGCGAGTCACGCTATGAGGGCCTCAAGCGCACCTATCCCAAACCGATCAATTTGTCCGCGCAGATCTTGCTCGACCGCGAGCGCTGCGTGCTTTGCCAGCGCTGCACGCGCTTTGGTACCCAGATCAGCGGCGACAACTTCATCTCGCTGGCTGAGCGCGGTGGTCTGAGCCAGATCGCGATCTACGAGACCGATCCCTATCAGTCGTACTTCTCGGGCAACATCATCCAGATTTGCCCGGTCGGTGCGCTGACCAGCGCCGACTATCGTTTCCAGGCTCGTCCCTTCGACCTGGTTTCGACGCAGACCACTTGCGAATCGTGCGCTGCCGGCTGCGAGCTGCGGACCGACCATCGGCACTTCCAGGTCAAGCGTCGGCTGGCCGGCAATGACCCGGAGGTCAACGAAGAATGGAGCTGTGACAAGGGCCGGTTCGCGTTCTACTCGGGCCGACTACCAGACCGTTTGACCCACCCGCTGGTGCGCCGTGACGGCGAACTGCAGCCGGCGAGCTGGCCCGAGGCGATCGACGTCGCCGTCAACGGTCTGCGAGCGGCTGGCGAGAACGTCGGCGTCATCACCGGCGGCCAGTTGACCCTGGAGAACGCTTTCGCCTATTCGCGTTTCGCGCGGACGGTCTTGGGCACGAACAATATCGACTTCCGCACCCGTCCCTATGGCGCGGGGGAGAGCAATTTCTTGGCCGCGCAGGTCGCCGGCAAGACGCTGACCCAGTCGGTCACCTATGGCGATCTGGAACGCGCCAAGCAGGTCGTGCTGGTCGGTTTCGAACCCGAGGATGAATCTCCGATCGTCTTCTTGCGACTGCGCAAAGCTTGGCGCAAGAGCGGGCTCAAGGTCTTGACGATCGCGCCGCTGCTTAGCAATGGCTCGACCAAGATGGGCGCCGAGCTCGTCGAGACGATCCCGGGCCGGGAAGTCGCTGCACTGAGCGAGATCGCTGAGCGGATTGACGCCGAGACGATCATTCTTGCTGGTGAACGACTCAGCATGGTCGACGGTGCGCTGGCCAAGGTCGTTGAGGTCGCCGAACAGCGCGGTGCCCGCTGGGCTTGGATTCCGCGTCGCGCCGGTGAGTTGGCCGCGATCGAAGCCGGCTGTCTGCCCAACCTGCTGCCTGGTGGCCGTTGGATGCCAGACGCCACCGCTAGGGTAGACCTACAAGCCGCCTGGGGCGTCGACAAGTTGCCGACCACGCCGGGCTTGCCGACCGAGCAGATGCTCGCTGCGGCCGCCGATGGACGTCTCAAAGCCCTAGTCACCGCCGGTTTTGAGTGCCGCGATTTGGGTGACCCGGACGCAGCCGCCGCCGCTTTGACCCAGGCCTTCGTCGTCAGCTTCGAGCAGCGTCGTTCCGACGTCACCGAGCTTGCCGACGTGGTCTTCCCGGTCGCCCTGCTGGAGGAACAAGACGGCACCTTGATCAACTGGGAGCACCGCTATCGTCCGGTCAACCAGGTGAACCGCAATCGAGCTGCCAATGCCATGACTGACGTCCGCGCGTTAGCTGCGCTGGCCGACGCACTCGGTTTCGAACTCGGTTTCCGCACCCCAGCGCAAGCGCGTGCGGCATTCGACGAGATCGCTGACTGGACGCGCACTGCCGCCAACAATGTCCTGCACGACGCCGACGCCGAACAGCCCACGCCGGCCGTCCAGCATCAGCCGCTGCGTGACGATTCGGTCACCTTGGCCAGCTGGCACTATGCGCTGGACGACTCGCGGGTGCTGGACGGCGCGCTCAGCCTGCGCGCTACCGCGCCGCAGCCGGTCATCCGGGTCTCGCCGACCACTGCGGTGCGTTTCAGCCTGGTAGACGGTGACCTCGCGCAGGTCGCAACGCAGGCCGGTAACTACGTCGCGCCGCTGCGCGTCGACGGCACCATGGTCGACGACGTCGCCTGGATCCCGGCGAACACCGACGGCTCGGCCGTCGCCATTTTGAAAGCCCACCCGGGTGATCGGGTGCAGCTATCTGCGGTCACCGCGGGAGGTGCAGCATGAGGAATTTCACCTTCGAAGATCCGTTCTGGTTGACGGTGGTCAAGGTCATCATCGTCTTCGCACTGCTATTGCTGTGGACGATCTTCAATGTCTGGTTTGAGCGCCGCGTCATCGGTTTCATGCAGAACCGAAAGGGCCCCAACATGAACGGCCCGTTCGGTCTGTTCCAGGCCCTGGGTGACGGCGTCAAACTGTTGTTCAAGGAAGATTTCCGCCCGGCCCGCACCGACGCTTTCGTGTTCAGCCTGGCACCGCTGCTGATCGTGGGTGCGGCATTCACGACTTGGACGGTCATTCCTTTCGGCGGCGAAGTGACGATCGCCGGTCACGTGACCCGGCTACAGATCACCGACCTGCCAGTCGCGGTCTTGTTCATCTTGGCTGTCGCCGCCATGGGTTTCTATGGTGTCGTCTTGGCTGGTTGGGCGTCTAACGGCACGTACTCGTTGCTCGGTTCGATGCGCGCCACCGCGCAGGTCATCAGCTACGAAGTCGCGATGGGCACTAGCTTGGTCGCGGTCTTCATCATGGCCCAGTCGATGTCGACCACCGACATCGTCGAAGCCCAAGGGATGGCGTGGATCGACCTGCCTGGTCCGATCCCGGCGCTGCCGAGTTGGTATGCGCTGTTGTTGCTGCCGAGCTTCATCATCTTCGTCATTTCGATGTTCGGCGAGACGAACCGCCTGCCCTTCGATCTGGCTGAGTGTGAGTCCGAGCTGGTCTCGGGTCACCTGACCGACTACTCCGGTTTCCGTTATGCGCTGTTCTTCTTAGCGGAATACATCAACATGGCTACCGTCTCGGCGATCGCTACGACGCTGTTCTTGGGCGGCTACCACGCGCCTTGGCCGTTGAACGAAATTGAGGCGCTGAACGGCGGCTGGTGGTCGCTGATCTGGTTCTTCCTCAAGGTGCAGTGCCTGCTGTTCTTCTTCGTGTGGACCCGTGGTGCGCTGCCACGGATGCGCTACGACCAGTTCATGAACCTCGGCTGGAAGGTGCTGATCCCGATCGCACTGATTTGGACGCTGCTGTTGGCCGTCGTGCGTAAGGCTTTCCAAGAAGATTGGGCTAACTCGACGGCGTTTTGGGTCATCACCGCTGTCGTCGTCGCTGCTTTGCTGATCGGTCTTGTCGTCATGAACCGACGTGAGAAGGCCGACGAGCAGCAAGCTGAGATCGACGAACAGAACTATCGCAAATCATTGGAAGGCGCCTATCCGGTGCCGCTGATGCCTGGCGCGGCCCAGCACGAAGTGATCGCTTCGACCGTCGCTGAGCCGGAGACTGTCGGGGCGCGCGCTAGCCGAGCCGCGGCGGAAAATGAAGGGGTGAACGCCTGATGGGTTTCTGGGGCGGATATGGCATTACCTTCCGGACGATGTTCCGTAAGTCCTTCACGCAGGGATATCCCGAAAAGGGTAAAGAGCGCATCGTCATGCCGCGATTCCACGGCCGTCACCAGCTCAATCGCTGGCCGGACGGTCTGGAAAAGTGCGTCGGCTGTGAATTGTGCGCTTGGGCATGCCCGGCGGACGCGATCTACGTCGAGGGCGCCGATAACACCGAAGAGGCGCGCTTCTCGCCTGGTGAGCGCTACGGCCACGTCTATCAAATCAACTATCTGCGCTGCATCCTGTGCGGCATGTGCATCGAGGCTTGCCCGACGCGCGCGTTGACGATGACCAATGAGTTCAAGCTCGCCGATCGCAGCCGCGAGAATCTGATTTACACCAAGGACGAGCTGCTGGCTCCGCTGCTGCCTGGCATGGAGCAGCCGCCGCATCCGCGTCGGCTGGGTGATGACGAGAAGGACTACTTCTTGGGTCTGCCGCCGACGGGCACCCCGGATGCGCGTACCGGCCCGCCAGCGCACGCCAGCGTGGTGCAAGGTGACGGCTTCGACCGCACGACTGCAGCCACCGACCAGAGCGGTCGGACGGCGCAGAGCGCTCGGTCCCAGACCGCCGACTCAGTAGATACGGCAGCAGCCGACAGGAGAGTACGGTGACCGAATTTGATACCGGCCAAATCGTGGCCTTCTGGATCTTTGGGCCGCTAGCTATCGCGCTGGCGCTCGGCATGGTCTTTTCTCGTAAACCCGTACACTCAGCGCTGTCACTGGCAGGCATGATGGTCAGCTTGGCCTGCTTGTACGCGACCTTGAGCGCGCCGCTGCTGTTCGTGGTGCAGATCATCGTCTACACCGGTGCGGTGATGATGCTGTTCGTGTTCACCATGATGATCATCGGCGTCGACTCAACGGACGCGATGATCGAGACGCTCAAAGGCCACCGCACTTTGTCGATCATCGGCGTGGTCGCCTTGGCGGCGCTGCTGATCTTGGCGGTCGGCAATGGCATCGTCACTGGCTCGGCGGGGATTCAAGGCGCGACCGAGACCGGCAACCTGCCGGGCCTGGCTGAGTTGATCTTTGGTCGTTGGGTCTTCGCCTTCGAGGCGACCGCGGCGCTGCTGATCGTCGCGGTCTTGGCCGCGATGATCCTGGCGCACGGTGAGACGCTGCGTCCGAAGGCTACCCAAAAGCAGCAAGCTGCCTATCGCATCAAGCGGTTCGCCACTGACGGCGTCAGCCCCGCGCCACTCACCGGCTCGGGAAACTATGCACGGCACAACTCCAATGACTACCCAGCACTGCTGCCAGACGGCTCGGTCGACCCCACGTCGATTTCGCCGACCTTGGCGGTGCGTGGTGCGGCGATCGTCGACAACGAGGGCTTGCGCAATGTGCACCTGGCGGTCAACCAGTCGCTGTCGAAGGCTTGGGACGAGATGTCTGGCGAAGACACCGCCAGCAAATATCAACTCGACACCACCAAGCAGGTCCGTCGCGGCTTGGCGCTGACCGATGTCGTCGACGAAATCGACGGCGATGAGGTCACCGACTGGCCAGAATCACTCAACCGGATAGAGCCGGGCATGGCTGACGTTCTCGCCGCTGAATTGGGTGACGGGCCAGTGACCGATCCGGCGCAGCAGGTCATCGCTGAGCGCGAGCAAGCTAAGGAAGGGGACGCCTGATGATTCCGAATGCTTATCTGGTGTTGTCCGCGATCTTGTTTTGCATCGGTGTGCTGGGTTTCTTGATCCGCCGCAATGCGCTGATCGCATTCATGTCGATTGAGGTCATGCTCAACTCGGCAAACCTGGCGCTGGTGGCTTTCTCCCACGTGAACGGCAATTTGGACGGCCAACTGGGAGCTTTCTTCGTCATGGTCGTGGCGGCCGCAGAGGTCGTCGTCGGCTTGGCGATCATCATGATGATCTTCCGCGCGAGGCGTTCTGCTTCGGTGGACGACCAGAACCAACTGAGGCACTGAGGGGGAGCTGGTGAATCCACTCGATGTAGTGACGCCGGTGGCGGCGTCCGGGGTCTTCAACGCGGCATGGGCGTTGATCTTGATCCCGCTCGTCACCGCCGCGATCTTGTTGCTAGCCGGAAAGGCCTCCAATAGCTGGGGCCACTGGCTAGGCACCTTGTCCATCCTGGCGACGTTCGCCGTCGGCTTGACGATCTTCGTCGCGATGCTCGGTGAACCAGAAGCTCAGCGTGCAGTCGCCGTGTCGGGCTACGAACTGTTCAGGGTCGGCAATGTCGGCTTAGATGTCGGACTGCTGGTCGACCAGCTATCGATCTTGTTCGTGCTGCTAGTGAGCGGCGTCGGCTCGATGATCTTCATCTACGCGATCGGGTACATGGCCCATGATCCGAACCGCCGGCTCTTCTTCGCCTATCTGAACCTCTTCGTCGCAGCGATGCTGACCTTGGTCTTGGCCGACAACTATCTGTTGTTGTTCTTCGGCTGGGAGGGCGTCGGTCTGGCTTCTTACTTGCTCATCGGCTTTTGGCAAGAACGGCGCAGCGCAGCGCTCGCTGCGAAGAAGGCGTTCGTCGTCAACCGCGTCGGTGACCTCGGCTTGTTGGTTGCGATGTTCGCGCTGTTCAGCCAACTGGGCAGCGTCAACTTCCACGAGGTCAACCAAAATGTCAATGGCTTGACGACGACCTGGGCGTCGATCATCGGCTTCGCGTTGCTGCTGGCGGCCTGCGGTAAGTCTGCGCAATTCCCGCTGCAGTCGTGGCTGCTGGATGCAATGGAAGGCCCGACCCCGGTGTCAGCGCTGATTCACGCTGCGACGATGGTCACCGCCGGTGTCTACTTGATGGTGCGTAGCCACCACATCTACGCGCTCGCCCCGGCTGCGGCGCTAGCGGTGGCGATCATCGGCACTATCACCTTGCTGATGGGCGCTTGGATCGGTTGCACCAAGGACGACATCAAGAAGGTCTTGGCTGGTTCCACGATGAGCCAGATCGGCTACATGATGCTGGCCGCTGGCATCGGCCCGGCCGGCGCAGCGTTCGCGATCTTCCATCTGCTGACCCACGGCGCCTTCAAGGCCAACATGTTCCTCGGCGCCGGTTCGGTCATGCATGCGATGAATGATGACGTCAACATGCGTCACTTCGGCGGCCTGCGCAAGGTCATGCCGTGGACCTTCTTGACGTTCGCGATGGGCTACCTTGCGATCATCGGCATTCCGCCGTTCGCTGGCTTCTTCTCTAAGGACCACATCATCACCGCTGCTTGGGACAAGTCGCCGGCCTTCGGCGTCTGCGCCATGATCGGTGCGCTGATTACCGCGTTCTACATGACGCGCTTGATGATGATGACCTTCTTCGGCGAACGCCGCTGGCGTGACGTGCACCCGCACGAATCGCCGTGGGTCATGGTCGGCCCGCTGGTGGTCTTGGCGATCTTGTCGATCATCGGTGGCGTGGCGCTCAACAACTGGATTCAGACCTGGCTGGCGCCGCCGACTGGTTTCGAACCCCATGACGTCGCACTTTGGCATGTGCCCTGGCAGGGTTGGGTGACCCTCGGCTTGGTCATCGTCGGTGTGCTGATCGGCTGGCTCGCCTATCGCGGCGATATCGCCTACGAGCAGCCGGCGCCGAGCAACTGGTTCGAGGCTGCTGGCCGTCGCGACCTCTACGGTGACGACTTCAACCATGCGGTCTTCGTGCAAGGCGGTGGCGCGCTGGTCAATGCAGTCACCACCACCGATGAGGTCGTCCTCGATGGGGCAGTGCAGGGCACCGCGGAACTCGGCAGCAGCCTGGGTGGATTCTTCGGCAAGGCGCAAAGCGGCTATGTGCGTAATTACGGTTCGCTGATGGTGCTCGGCACCGTCGCGGTGGGCCTGGTCGTCGTGCTCAGCCAGATTGCGGGAGGTATGTGATCGTGATTGAAACAGCTTTGCTGACGATCCTCGGCGTCCTGCCGCTGGTCGGTGGCCTGATCGCAATGATGACGCGCGGACGCGTCGGCAAGACGATCGCTATGGTGTTCGCGCTGGCCACATTGGCGGTCGGCATCTGGGTGGTCTTGACGCCCGCCGAGGCATTGACGATCAACCAGCAGTGGATCCCCGCGATCGGTGCGTGGTATTCGCTCGGCGCTGACGGCATGGCCAAGGCCATGATCTTGTTGACGACGATCCTGGCGCCGATCGTGCTGCTGTCGCAGTGGCAGCTACCAGACGCCGCAGATCAACTCGACGTAGACCCGCAGCGTGCCATCAGCGCCAAGTGGGGTTCGGGAGTCTTCGCCGGCCTAGTCTTGCTGGTGCAGGGGCTCGCGCTGTTTGTGTTCATGAGCACCGACGTGCTGCTGTTCTACCTCTTCTTCGAAGCCACGCTGATCCCGATGTACTTCCTGATCACTGGCTGGGGTGGGCCCCAGCGTGGCCGCGCTGCGCTGAAGTTCCTGATCTTCTCGCTGCTTGGCGGTCTGGTGATGCTGTTCGGCGTCATCGGCGTTTATGTGATCAGCGCTGACGCAGGCGAGCCGAGCTTCCGCATCGCGGACTTTGCGGGCCTGGAGCCCGCCGGGACGACCGGCGCGCTGCTGTTCGCGTCCTTCTTCTTCGCGTTCGCGGTCAAGGCTCCGATGGTGCCAGTGCACACCTGGCTGCCGGATAGCGCCGAACAGGCCAATCCAGGGGCGACCGCCATGCTGGTCGGCATCTTGGACAAGATCGGCACCTTCGGCATGATCCGGCTGTGCTTGGGGCTATTCCCGGCCGCGAGCGCCTGGGCGACGCCTTTCGTGCTCGCGTTGGCCGTCATCTCGGTGCTTTACGGCGCTTTGATGGCGATCGGTTCGCGTAACCTACTGCGACTGGTCGCGTACACCTCGGTCAGCCACTTCGGCTTCATGGTCTTGGGCATCTGGGCGTTCACGACCGCGTCGATCGGCGGCTCGATCTTCTACATGCTGGGCCACGGTTTCAGCTCGGCGGCGATGTTCTTGGCCGTCGACATGTTGGTCCGTCGTCGTGGCAGCGCCGACATCGCCGCCTTCGGTGGCGTCCGCAAGGTCGCACCGGTCTTGGCCGCGATTTTCCTGATCGGTGGTCTGGCGACTGCTGGCTTGCCCGGCACGATCAACTTCGTCGGTGAATTCACCATCATGGCTGGTGCGTTTGCTCGGCAACCGATCTTCACGGCGGTCGCCGTCATCGGCACCGTGCTGGCGGCGGTCTACGTGTTGTGGGCCTATCAGCGGGTCTTCACCGGTGAGCCGGATGAGCAGATCGTCGCTGATTTCAGTGACGATGACGCCGACGCCCGCGAGCGGCTGGTCGCCGGCATTTTGATCGCATTGATCTTGGTATTCGGTTTCTTTGGAAAGCCGCTGATGGACATGGTGACGCCTACCGCTGAAGCTGCTATGACGCAGCTGGGCATGACTGATCCAGGGCTGGGAGGCCGCTGATGTTAGAAATTCTGCAGACGCAATTTTGGCCTGCTTTCCCGCTGCTATTGGTCGGCTTGGGTGCGACTTTCGCGGTGCTCTTTGAGGCGCTGCTGCCACGTCACCTGCGCGGCATCTTCCAGTTCGGATGGGCTGGGTTGATCCTGCTCGTCGCACTGGGTTGGAGCATCTACAACTGGATGACCGACGTCTATGCCATCGTCGCGATCGGGTCGTTGACCTTGGACGGGCCAACCTGGCTGTTGTGGACGATGTTGCTGGTGTTCGGCTTCGGGGCGTTGTTGCTGATCAGCGAACGCCGCGCCGGCGGTGGCGATTCGGCGTTCACCGCATCGGCCTCGGCGGTCCCCGGCTCGCAGGCCGACCGGGAAGCCTTGGCAGCTCGTCAAGAACACACTGAAATTTACGCGCTGATGCTGTTCTCGCTGTTCGGCATGATGGTGTTCGTCTCGGCCAATGACTTCATCACGATGTTCATCGGCTTGGAAGTCTTGAGCTTCCCGCTGTACATCATGTGTGGCATGGCGCGTCGTCGCCGGCTGCTGAGCCATGAAGCTGCGATGAAATATTTCCTGCTCGGCGCGCTCAGCTCTGCGATTTTCCTATACGGTTTCGCGCTGCTGTACGGCTACGCCGGGTCCTTCGAATTCGCGCAACTCGACACCGCGATCTTGTTGCATCAGCAGTCTGAATGGCTGCTCTTGGCGGGCATGACGATGGTCTCGATCGGCGTGCTGTTCAAGGTCGGCGTCGTGCCCTTCCACAGCTGGGTGCCCGACGTCTACGGCGGCGCCCCGACCCCAGTCACTGCCTTCATGGCGGTGTGCACCAAGATCGCCGCGATCGGTGGCTTGGCGCGAGTGCTCTACGTCGCCTTGGGGGCGCTGGCGTGGACCTGGCAGATCGTCTTGGCCGTCGTCGCGGTCTTGTCGATGCTGGTCGCCGGCCTGATCGGTTTGACGCAGACCAACGTCAAGCGCATGCTGGCCTACTCGTCGATCAACCACGCGGGCTTCCTCATCATGGGTCTGCTCGGGGCTGTCGTCGCCACCGGGGATCGCACTAGCTCGCTGGGCTCGGTGCTGTTCTACCTGGTCACCTACGGCTTCGCGACGCTGGGCGCGTTCGGCTTGGTGACGCTCGTGCAACGCGGCGGCCAAGAAGCTACTGGTTTTTCGTCCTGGCAAGGCTTGGGCCGCACTAATCCTGTGTTGGCTGCGTTGATGACGGTCTTCCTGCTGAGCATGGCCGGCATTCCGTTGACCGGTGGTTTCATCGGCAAGCTGCTGGTATTTGTATCAGCTTGGGAGGGCGGTTTCCGCTGGCTGGTCTTCGTCGCCATCATCGCCTCGTTGATCGCAGCTGGTTTCTACTTCCGCCTGCTGTGGGTCATGTATGGCCAGGAGCCAGAAGATGGCGAGGTGGTCGTCGTCAATCCCGGCATTGGCACCCACATCGTGGTCTGGCTCGGTGCGCTGATGACGGTGGTCCTGGGCGTTTTCCCCGGCCCGGTCATCGATCTAATCAACCAGGCCGCGGGCTTCCTGCGGATCGGCTAAGCTGGTCACAACCCTCTTTAGTTGTACGTCCCCGAGCAGCATCTGCTCGGGGACGTTGCTTTGTGAGATCAAGACGCCGATGTCCGTGGCGTCATCAAGAGATGCGACGGGCTACCTCGTCGCAAAGCTGATGCAAGGCCTGCTTCGGTGCGCCGTCGGGCAGCGGGCCGAGCAAGGCGCGGGCTTCGTCGGCGCGCTGAGCGATCGCGGCGCGCACATCGTCAATGACGTGATTGGCGCGCAGCTGAGCTAAAACATCAGCCAACTGTGCGTCATCAGACAAGTCGCCTGCCAGGCGGGCAGCTAGCTGCTGATCGGCCGCGTCCTGCGAGGCCGCTAAGAGCAGAGTCGCTAGCGTCGGAATGCCCTCACGCAAGTCGGTGCCAGGAGTCTTGCCAGTGTGGTCTGAAGTGATGTCGATCAGATCGTCCGACATCTGGAAGAGCATGCCAATCTCGTGGCCAAATTCACCCAGCGTGCGGGTCGTCGCGTCATCTAGTTCAGCGACCATCGCGCCGAACAACGCAGCGGCCTTGATCAGCGAGGCGGTCTTGCCGTCAATGACCGATAGGTGGTGGGCGACGGCGTCATCGCCGGGCTGCGGACCTTTAGTCTCAGCGATCTGGCCGCGAACCAGCTCGACGAAAGTCTCGGCCTGCAGCGCCACGAAGTCCGTGCCTAGATCGGCGACCACGCGGCTGGCGCGGGCGAATAGATAGTCACCGACCAAGATCGCGATGGTATTGCCGTAACGGGCATTGGCTGACGCAGCCGCCCGGCGCAATTCAGCCTCGTCCATGACGTCGTCGTGATAGAGGCTAGCGACGTGGGTGAGTTCGATCACCAGTGCGGCGTCGATGAGCTTGGCAGGGTCTACGTCAGCGCTGAATTGCGCGCACGTCCAGATCAAGGCGGGACGGAAACGTTTACCGCCGGCGTCAATGAGATGCCGGGCAGCTTCGGTGACGAACGGATTTTCGTCGACGACGACCTGACGCAGCCTGGCTTCGAAGTCGCCTAGCCACTGCGTCAGCTGAATTTCGAACGCCTCGTCGCGGCTCAGCTCGTTCATCATCCTCATTTCTCGTCGCCAACGGCGACTGCCTCAACCACAGCCAACCTACGCTAAACCGCGCTGCCGTGCACGCTAGCTGCCGCAGGCGACAAAGCAAATCCCCGCGCTATCAGCCACGGGAATCTTTGCTGCTCGCTGGCTGCGGGTGCGGACCTGTGCTCGAACTGCTGGGAGCTGGTCAGTAAGCTTCCCCAGACGGCGTGCTGCATCGGCCCGCCTAGCTGATCTTGAGATCTGCCATCACTCTCACCAGATCGACACGCGCTCCTCGGGAGCCAACCACATCGCATCTCCAGGCTTGGTGTCGAAAGCCTCGTGGAATTGTGGAATATTGCGCACGGTCTGATTGCAGCGGAATTCGTGCGGTGAGTGCGGATCGGTAGCGATCTGCTCACGGATGTCTTCGGGGCGGAACAGGCCGTTCCAGACTTGCGCCCAGCTCAAGAACAGCCGCTGAGCGCCGCTCAACCCATTGATCGGCTCAGGCTGTGCGCCGTCGCAGGCGATCTGCCAGGCGTCATAGGCGATCGAAAGACCGCCCAGGTCACCAATGTTCTCACCTAACGTCAACTCGCCGTTGACGGAAAGCTCCGGCGCCTCGCTGGGATGCAGGGCCGAGAATTGATCGACCAAAGCCGCTGTGCGCTGCTCAAAAGCTGCCCGATCCTCATCGGTCCACCAATTCCGCAGCCGACCCTCGCCGTCACAGGTCGAACCCTCATCGTCAAAGCCATGCCCGATCTCGTGGCCGATCACCGCGCCGATGCCGCCGTAGTTGACGGCGTCGTCAGCGTCAGGGGAGAAGAAGGGCGGCTGCAAGATGGCGGCTGGGAAGACGATCTCATTGCGCAACGGGTGATAGTAGGCGTTGACCGACTGCGGAAGCATCAACCATTCGTCTTTATCGACCGGCCCAGACAGCTGCTCGATGGTGTGATCCAACTCGAAGCTATTGGCTCGCAAGACATTGCCGACCAGGTCGCCCGGCACGATCTCTAGTTTCCCGTAGTCACGCCATTTGTCGGGGTAGCCGATCTTGTATCGGAAGTTGGCGAGTTTGGTCAGCGCTTCTTGGCGGGTGGCGTCGGTCATCCAATCAAGTTCGACGATCGAACGGCGGTAAGCCTCGATCAGATTTTCAACCAACTCTTGAGCTGCGGCTTTGTGATCTGCCGGGAAGTGCTTGTCAACGTAAATCTTGCCGATCGCTTCACCGAGCACTGCCTGGGTGAATTTCACGCCGCGCTTCCAACGCTCTTGGATCTGAGGGGTGCCGGAAAGTTTCCGCGCGTTGAAATCGAAGTCTTCCATGACCAGCGCCTCGGTCAGGAAGGGCGCCAGCGCGTCGATCAGTTGCCAACGGCTCCAGGCTCGCCAAGCCGGCAGCCGGGCTTCGGTCACTAGCTCAGCGGCTGCTGGCCAGAAGGTGTGCTGCGCATTGACGACGGTAGCCACCGATTCGACCGGCAGTTGGGCGCCGGCTAGGAATTCGTCCCAATTCAAATTTGGGGTCTCGGCGCAGAATTCGTCCCAGGTCTGTGGGTGATACATCTGCACGAGGTCACGCAGCCGCACCTTGTCCCAGTGGTAGGCGGCGATTTCAGTCTCCAGCTCGAAGACCGTGCCGGCCTGCTCGCTGGCATCGCTGATGCCAGCCAATTCGAACATCTTGACTAGATGGGCTTGATAGGCCTCCCGAATCTCGGCGTGCTGATCGAGTCGGTAGTACTCTTCGTCAGGCAGCCCAATGCCACTTTGACCGACGAACATCAAATAACGCTTGGGATCACCAGGATCGGCGTCATTGTCCATCGAACCGAGCCAACCGATGCCATGGCGCAGGCTCCATCCCCAATGCCGCATCAGATCGTCGAGCGATTCGATAGCATCAACCCGCGCTAGCAGCTCTGCCAGCGGTTCGATGCCAAGCTCCTCGATGCGATCTTCAGCCATGAAGGACGCATAGAGATTGGCGATCTTCGAATGCTCGGTGCCTGGATCGTCGTCTGGGGTCAATTCGTCGACGATCTGTCGGACGGCCTGCCGAGATTGCTCATTCAGGATCAAGAAAGGACCCCACCAGCTTTGATCGTCGGGGATCTCAGCGGTCTTCAACCAGGCACCGTTAGCGTGCCGGAAGAGATCTTCGGTAGCTGGGATTTGCGGGTCTAAATGATTCAGCTGCAGCGCGTCATTGCGATCAGCGGGGGTTTGGGTCGATTCAGTGCTCACCTGTCCACCTTACTAGCGCACCCCGCTCCCGCGAGCGTCGCTCAGCTCCAGACGACTCGCACCGCCGCCTGGTCGGTGACGCTCATGTCAGCGCCGAAGCTCGCGGTGATCGGCGTTGGCCGCTGGGTGCCGCTGGTCGTCCCATCGGTGTAGGTGAAGGACACTTCAAAACGCAGCAGCACGCTGGCCTGGCCCCAAGTGGCGCGGTTGATGTCGAGCGAACCCGCCGTGTTCGCGAAGGGGTCGTCGATGAGCGCCCATTTGACCGATGACGGCTCATAGGGCGCCGACGCGTGCATCTGATTTGGGCAACCCGACGGATTCAGACTTCCTGAATTCAAGCACTCTTGCAGCGAATTACGACCAGCTTGCAAGAGCACCTTGCCGCCTTCGGCGGTCAATGCCGGAGTCAAGGTGCGTTGCACGGTGCCCTCATATTCCAGGTTGCTGATCGTCACTCGATCGTCCCGGCCGAAATCGATGAACGGCAGACCAGTCGCGACGCTATATGAACCAGGCAGCAGCGCCGCGGTGGTGCCTTCGAGCCGTTCACCATTGAGCAGCAGCGGCAAGCCCTCCGCGTTGCGGTAATTGAATTTGAACTCGATCGTTGAACGAGCCAAGCGCCAGCCGCCGTCGTCATTGCGTTGCACGCGGAAGCGGGTGTCGACCTGCTGACCGCCGACCTTGTACGAGGCGGCCACGAAGCTGGAGACATTGTCTTGACGGGGCACCGAAATGTCGGTGATGGGATGGGTCTGCAAGGATTTCGCATAAGCCTGCGAGGTAATCGCGACCATTTCACCTGGCGAGCGGGGCCCCATGCTGATCGCGGTCGTAACGTCGCCGTCAGCTAAGGCGTGCAAGTATTTGCGGACGACTTCTTCAGGGGTGCCGATGCGAGGACCGCCTGAGGTAGACGTGCTCGGTTTGACGCTGACGTCTGCGCTAGGTGCTACGTCACGAATGAAGCGGACATATAGGAAGCCAGCGACGATTCCGAAAATGATCAGACCGACTAAGCCGATCAACAAGGTCCGCACATTCAAGGTGCGCTTTGTCTGCTCGATTTCTTCTTCGGGCACCGTATAGCGGTCGACGGGACGGCTGTAGCGATAGCCTGAACGTCCCGTCGTCGAACCACGCCGCCAGGATTCGCTGCCGGGTCCGCTAGTGCCCAAGCTGCCATGGGTGCTTTGCCCAACGCCGCTGCCCAGGTAACTGGCGTGTCGCGAGTCGCCACCCCAACTGGCGCCAGACCCAATGCCCGATCCAGACCCACCAAGCTCAGGTCGTGGGCCAGCGCTATCAGCATTCAGCGCAGTCGAAATATCTGCGCTTGCCGGTGGCATCGGAGCTGTCGTCCCGCCCGGTTTGGGTGGGCGCTGGGCAAGCCGGGTCTGGTCCTCGGAGGTCACACCAGACTGTTGGTCACGCACATCCTCGGGCTTAATCGGCTTCGGGCGGTTCGCTTTGACCGGAGCCAATCGCGTCTGATCTTCTGCCACGATGCCAGCCTCGAGGTCGCGGACATCGTCGGGACGAATCGGGGCACGCGGATTACTAGGCGGCAGATCGGGTTGCTGCGGCACCTGATCAGGTTGCGGCGAGTGCGGACCGTCTTGACTCATCAGCGCTCCACGGGATGGGGGTGGACAGGGGACGAAGACAGCCTAGCTAGCTCACCGCGCTACGTCGCGTTCCCGATCAAGCACCAGCGAGCTGGCAACACCTGCTATGTCGCCTGCCACAGTTCAGCCAACTTCGCCGAGCGATCGATCGGTGTTGATAGCGACATTGCTCCAGGTCAGTCGATGACCCACGTGTCATCCCCGGCCAAGGCGAGCGCCAATTCGTCTTCGGTGATGAAATCTTGGCGTTGCCAAGGTTCGGTAGCGGCCAGTTCGCGACCCATCGATAGGTGAATCTGTTCGCGGGCTGCGTCGTCAAATGTTGGACGGATCACCTGCCGGAAAATGCCGACTGGAGTCGACCCGACCCGACCCGCTTCGCTGAGCCGTGACAAAGCGAACGCATAGCTGGGGTCGCGCACCGTCGGATCGTGGACGACGACAGCGTCCATGCCGACCTCAGTGACTTCGGCGACGTCGAGCGAGCCGTCTGCATTTCGCACCACACCATGGGTGCCGCCAGCAAACAAGATCGGCTCACCAGGCTGCAGCCGGATGACGCTGTGTTCAGCTTCTGGGCCAGTCAGATCGTCGAACGCTCCGTCATTGAAAATCGGGCAATTTTGATAGATCTCGACCAGTGCCGAACCACGATGCTGCGCCGCGGCCCGCAAGGTAGCGGTCAGATGAGCACGATCGGAATCGATGCTGCGAGCCACAAAAGTAGCCTCTGCGCCCAGCGCCAGCGAAATCGGATTCATCGGAGTGTCGACGCTGCCTAGCGGCGAAGACTTGGTGACTTTACCCAGCTCGCTGGTCGGAGAGAATTGGCCTTTCGTCAAGCCATAGATCCGGTTGTTGAACAGCAGGATCGTCAAATTGACGTTGCGTCGCAGCGCGTGAATCAGATGATTGCCGCCGATCGATAGCGCATCGCCATCACCAGTGGCGACGAAGACCGCTAGATCAGGTCGGGTCATCGCTAGACCAGTCGCGATCGCCGGCGCCCGGCCGTGGATCGAGTGCAGACCATAGGAGTTCAGATAGTAGGGGAACCGCGAGGAGCAACCGATTCCCGAGACGACTACGGTATTTTCCCGCGCAATGCCCAACTCAGGCAGGATCTGCTGCATCGCCGCTAAGACCGAATAGTCGCCACAACCGGGACACCAGCGCACCTCTTGATCGGTGCTGAAGGCCTTCTTATTGAGCGGCTCGATCGCCAAGGGCACGCCGGCTAGCCCGCCGCTGCCGAAACTGCGACCCGGATTTTCCAATAGCTCAGTCATTGCTCACCTCAGCCAATTCGGCTTGCAGATATTCCGTCAATTCCAGCACCGACAGCGGCAGCCCGCGCACCTGGTTGAAGCCGCGCGCGTCGACCAGATAGGTGGCCCGCAGCAACAACCGCAGCTGCCCAGAGTTCATTTCGGGGACGATGATGCGCTGATAGCCCTGCAGGGCCGCACCGAGATTAGCCGGCAGCGGACGCAAGCTAGGGACGTGAATGTGGCTGATTTTGCGGCCAGCAGCTCGCACGCGCCGCACCGCAGCAGTGATCGAACCCCACGCAGAACCCCAGCTGACGACCGCCAATCGAGCGCCGTCGTCGGCATCGATATCGGCGTCAGGAACCGGGATCGAATCAATATGTTCTGCCCGGGTACGCACCATGAGGTCGTGATTGTCGCCGTCATAAGAGATCGCACCAGTCAGCGCTGACTTCTCCAGCCCACCGATGCGATGCTCGAGGCCTGGGGTGCCCGGAATAGCCCAGTTACGGGCCAGTTTGGCGTCGCGATGATAGGGCTGGAAGTCTTCGTCAGCCGATTCGGGGGTCATGAATTCCGGCTCGATGAGCGGCAGCTCAGCTGGCTTTGGATATTGCCAGGGCTCCGAACCATTGGCCAGGTAGGCGTCCGTCAACACCACCACCGGCGTGCGATGTTCGAGCGCGACGCGGCATGCTTCGAAAGCGGCCCAGAAACAATCTGCTGGCGAGCGAGGAGCGAAGACCGGCAGCGGGGATTCACCATTGCGTCCCCACAAGGCCTGCAAGAGGTCGGCTTGCTCAGCTTTAGTCGGCATGCCGGTCGACGGGCCAGCCCGCTGCACGTCGATGATGACCAGCGGCAGTTCGGTCATCAGGGCAAGGTTGATCGTCTCCTGTTTGAGCGCGAAACCGGGCCCCGAAGTGGTCGTGACGCCCAGCGCGCCGCCGAACGAAGCGCCTAAGGCGGCACCCGCCGCGGCGATCTCGTCCTCGGCTTGGAAGGTCATGACGCCTTGAGCTTTGCGTCGTGACAGGTCATGCAAGAGATCTGATGCCGGGGTGATCGGATAGGCGCCTAAGAACAGTTGCCGTCCGCTGCGCTGAGCAGCAGCCAGCAGACCCAAAGCGGTCGCCTGATTGCCCGAAATCTGTCGATAACTACCAGCCTTGAGCTGAGCTTGCGGCACCTCGAAACGCACCGAGAACAGTTCGGCAGTCTCGCCATAGGCGTGCCCGGCGCGCAGCGCCGCGAGGTTCGCGTCACGCAGTAGCTCGTCGCGGGCGAATTTAGCGATCAACCATTCCTCGGTCGGTTTGGGATCTTGGCTGTACAACCAACTCGCCAGTCCTAGGGCAAACATATTGCGCGATCGGCTGGCCTGCTTACGGTTGAGCCCGAAGGCTTCGACGGCGGCCGCCGTCATCGACGTCAGGTCTAAAGCGACCAGCTGCCAAGCTGCCAAGGAGCCATCTTCAAGCGGATTAGCCCCGTAGCCGGCTCGGCTCAGGTTGCGCTTATTGAATTCGGCGACGTCGGTGATCAGCAGGCCACCCTTGCGCAGCGCCGGTAGATGGACGCGCAGCGCCGCTGGATTCATCGCGACCAGCGCATCCAATTGTTCACCGGTGGTGACGATGTCGTGGTCGGCAAAATGCACCTGGAAACTGGACACGCCGCCCAGCGATCCTTGCGGCGCGCGGATCTCGGCCGGGAAGTCTGGCAGCGTGGCGATGTCATTGCCAGCTTGCGCAGATTGGCTGCCGAAACGTCCGCCGGTCAACTGCATGCCGTCGCCAGAATCGCCAGCGAACCGGATGACCACGCGGTCTAACCGGGTGACGGGCAACGATTGGGTCACGTCTTTCCTCCAGATTCCAACGCCCGGACGGTGGGCTCCGACAAGTCTAGTGCGCGCCGATAGGCTGCCTAACATGCCGAATCCGTCGACGACCTCGCAGGCCCGCGCTGGCCGCTTGGGGGAGTGGACGCGCAACGCCGGCCGTGACTTGAACGCCGCCTGGCGAGACGGCCGCGTTCGACGTGGCTTATTGGCGACGATCCTGATCTCGCTCGGCGCGTTGTCGCCGGCCTATCTGCCGCGCAGCACCCCACTTTGGCGGATTTTAGATGGCTGGCAGCTGACCGGCACCGGAATGCGAATCGCCGGCACCTTGGCGACGATGGGCGGCATGTTATTGCTCGTGGACGCCTGGTTTAGGCTGCGTCCCCGGCCCGGCGGCCAGGACGAGAAATTCGTCTATCACCACCTTCGGCATTGGGCGATCTTGCTGATTTGGGGAGCCCCGATGCTGCTCGCGCCGCCCATCTTCAGCCATGACGCATATTCCTACGCGGCTCAAGGCTGGCTGCTGCATAACGGCATCAATCCCTACGAAGCGGGGCCGTCAGTCTTGCCTGGTCCGTTCGCTGATCAGGTGTCATGGGTGTGGCGAAATACCGTTGCACCCTATGGGCCGTTGAGTTTGCAAATTCAGCGGCTATTGGTCGAAGCCTCCGGATTCAATCCCTACTTGGCTGCGGTCCTGCAACGTATCCCTGCGCTTTTAGGGGTGGTCGCGATCGGTCTGCTGGTGCCGCGAGTAGCCAACGGCATCGGCAAAGATCCGGCCTTCGCAGCCTGGTTCGCGACCTTGAATCCGCTACTGGTCATCGACTTCATCGGCGGGGCGCATAATGACTCGCTGATGATCGGACTGGTCATCGTCGCGGCCTGGGTCGCGGGTCTACCTAGCCGACGTCGCGCGGCGGCGCAGTCGCACTGGTGGCTGCTGGCAGCGGTCATCGTCGGCATCGCGGCGGCGATCAAGCAGCCCGCTTTTCTGGCCGCCTATGCGCTGCCGCTCATCCGGCGACCATGGCGGGATTTTTCAGCGCGCGAAGTCGCCGTCAACGGTTCGCGAATTTTGATCAGCTGCGCCACAGCGATTGGATCATTCGCGCTAGTCAGCTGGGCAACGGGCTTGGGCCTTGGTTGGCTGAATGCGGTCGGCGTGCCCGGCTTGGTCGTCACCATCGCGCCCTTCATGATCATCGGCTACCTGATCCAGATCGTCTTGGACTGGTTCAATCTCGACCCCACTAATCACGCTGCGATTCGCTACTCGCGCACCGTCGGCATGATCGTCGCTGCGATCAGTGTGGGCTGGTTGGCGCTGACCGAAGCCCGCAACAAGCCGCATTCTTTTCTCGCGAAGGCATATTTGGTCGTCGCGATCTGCGCACCCGCGCTGCGCAGCTGGTATCTGCTGTGGGGTGGACTGCTGATTCCGTGGGCAGATTTTGAACGCAAAGCCATCCGTGCCAGCGTTTGGCTGTCGCTGATGCTGCTTTGCTATGACGGCATCGTGATGTCGTGGCGAAATGACGCGATGGCTTTTGGCGTCGCATTAGCCGGCGGCATTTGGTGGATCGCCCGTTCGGCGGAACGTTCGATGAGCAGAGCAGCCCATCCGTCGCAGATCAGTCGAGATAGTCGACGACGACCGCAGCGTGATCGCTGACGCGCGCCTCGTAGCTGTCGGCGCGGGCGACATGGCTCGCTTCGGCACGCCGCGCCAAGCCGGGGCTAGCTAGTTGATAGTCGATCCGCCAGCCGGCGTCATTGTTGAATGCTTGGCCCAGCCACGACCACCACGAATATGGGCCTGGCTGGCCAGGATGCAATTTTCGGACGACGTCGACCAGCGTGCGCGCTGAAATGAGGCCGTCCAACCATTCGCGTTCTTCGGGCAAGAATCCAGCAGCATTGCGATTAGAGCGCCAATTCTTGATGTCCAATTCAGTGTGCGCAATATTGAAATCACCCATCACCAGGAATTCTCGACCAGCACTCTTGGCAGCCAATCTGGAGCGCCGAATCTGATTAGCAAAGCCGGCCATGAATGCCATCTTCGCGTCATATCTGGCGCGGGCTGCCGCCGGATCGTCACCCGAACGGCTGTCGCGCCCGGTGGGGGAGTCACCTTTGGGCAGATAGAGGCTGGCGACCGTCAATGGGCGATCGGCTAGATCGACTTCCAGATAACGGCCGTGCGCGGCGAAGGCTCGCAGCTGCCGCGCCAACACCCCGGCCGGTAAATCCGCCAGCGGCTGCGGGCTGGCGGCTCCGGGGGTCAACAATGTCGCGGTGCGATCCCAGGTACGGATCTCAGTCGGCCGCTCGCGAGTCAAGACGGCCACGCCATTGCGTCCAGCCCGGTCGCCGGCGGCATAACTGACGAAATAGTCACCGAAGACCCCTGCCGGCAGTGCCGGCAGGGGGCAACGCACCTCTTGCAAGGCGAGCACGTCACAATTGGCGGTCGCTAGCCAATCCTCGAAACCGCGCCGTTGCGCGGCTCGAATGCCGTTGACGTTGAAAGTCGCTGCCCGCATCATCGGCTCAGACGATCGGATATTCGTCGATCGTCAAATCTGGTTTGACGTGATAAACCCGCAAATTGTCCAACAATTCATGACCGGGCAAATCCCAATTGCTAGACGAAATGATGACTTTATCTGGATCTCGACGAATCCATAGCTGGTAATAATCTTCAGATTCGAAATCGAAAATCCGCGTCTTGCTGTTATAGGACACCACGTAGAGCCCCTCATCGGGGGTGATCAACATCGCATTCAGTCCCGGCAACCCAGGGATCTCTTGAGCGGCTTCGTCAGCGGCGATGCGGGCAATCGCCATCCGAAATGCCTGGGGCCAGCTCATCGTGCGATGCAGATAGCGCACTAGCGAGAAATAGAGCTCAGAATCGGTGGTGCCCTGGGGGGCTAACGCGCCCCAATCCAAGAGATCTTGACGTAGCTGCTCGGTCGGCGTGAACGAGCCATTGTGCGCGAACGCCAGCTCGCCGTCAGTGAAGGGATGGCAGTTGTTGATATTGACTGTCATGCCAGGGGTAGCCCAGCGCAGGTGCAAGATGAGTTCTTTAGCGACCGCCTGCTGCAGGGTTGGGCCAAGCTGCGGATCCTCGCAAGCCATCGGCACACCTCGGACGACCTGCACGCCGTCATCGGCCAACCAGGCAGTACCCCAACCGTCCTTGTGCACCTTCGATAGCTCGATGAACTGGTCGAAATTTCCCCCGACCGCAGCGGCAAAATCTGTCGGTGCGCTGGCGACTACACCCAGCAGACGGCACATTGGATGTTTTCCTTTCGAGATCGCGATGCTTAAGTCACTACTGGTGGGTCGTTAGCAGCTCATTAGCTTCGGCGTCGGTCAGATTTGTCGAGGCAGTACGGCCCATTCGGCGCTGCAGATACTCGGCGAGTTTGGTGATCAGCAGATTGCCGAGCACGTAAATGACCGCGACGACCAGGTAGGTCTGGATCAACTTGGTGTAGCCGGCGGCGATCAGCACTCGACCTTGTTGCATCAGCTCGTTGTAGCTGACGACGAAGCCCAGCGTCGAATCTTTGAGCAAAGTGACCAGCTGCGTCAACAGACCAGGCAGCACGATGCGGAAAGCTTGCGGCAAGATGACTAGCCGCATAGCCGTTGCGCGCGTCATGCCTAGCGAGACGGCCGCCTCGCTCTGGCCCTTATCGACGGCCAAGATGCCAGCCCGGAAGACTTCCGCGGTGGTCGCCGAGCTGACCAAGATCATCGGGATGACGAGTTTCCAGAAGGTCGCCACATCCATGCCATAGCGTGGCAGCGCGAGCAAGAAAGCGTAGACCACCAGCAGCATCGGGATGGCTCGGAAGAATTCGATCCAGCCGGTGCAAAATGCCGACAGCACGCGGTTCTTGGATAGCCTGCCCAACGCCAGCAAGAGACCTAGCGGGAAGGCGAAAATGGCGCCGACGCTGGTCGCGATCAAAGTGCCTAACATGCCTTTGCCGAGCAGTCGCATGATCGCCGGATGGCTGAAGATCTTCCACCGCGCAGCCGCTAGCTGGCCATGGGTGCCGAACTGCCACAGCGCGCCGGCGATGAGCAGCGCGAACAAGATCAGCACGATGACGGTGATCAGCCGGATCTGGGCCCGTCCGCGCGGGCCTGGTTCGTCAAATAGGACGCGGGTCGCGTGCTGCGCATTTGCCATCAGTGGCTCACCGCCTCAGCGCGTCGGCCGGCTCTGGTAGCTGAGTTGAGCTTGCGTTCCAAGCGAGCGCCCAGCCCGCCGATACCCAGTGCGAAGATCAGATAGACCGCGCCGGACAGCAGAAACAAGAAGACCGCTTGCGCATATTGAATGTTCAGCTGCTGGGTCACGTTGGTGATCTCGGTGACGCCGACCGCCGCGCACAGCGACGAACCGAGCAGCGTGCCGATGAAGACGTTGATCAGCGGTTGCACCATCTTGGCCAATGCCTGGGGCAAGATGATCAGCCGCAGCTGCTGCCAAAAACTCAACCCCAGGGCCCGGGCCGCCTCAGATTGGCCGATCGAGATCGTATTGATGCCCGAACGCACCGCTTCGCAGACGAAAGCCGAGCTGCTCAACAGCAGCGAGATGACGCCGCACCAAAATAGCGGCAACATGACCCCGATATCGGGCAAGCCAAAGACCACCAGCATCAACAAGCTGAGCAGCGGAATATTGCGGAAAAATTCAACGTAAATCGTCGCCGCCACCCGTAACGGCGCGATTGGTGAGACGCGGCAGATCGCCAGCAGTGTGCCGATGATCAAAGCTCCGGCGAAACCGAGCAGCGTCAAGCCCAGCGTCAAGCCGACGCCGTTCAATAACTGCTGCCAGTTGTCTTGGATCAATTCCATGGCACTCCAATTTCGGATTCAAAACTGTGACTTTAGATCGCAATCTGGGGATCTGCCGCGTCTATCAGCTACTACGAGCCGGCGACCGAACCGAGCTTCGGCGGGTTGGGCGCCGGGCCGTCCATGAACTTGCCGATGGTGGCCTCGTAGAGCTTCTTCCAGTCACCAGACGCCTGGATCTTCTCCAAGAAGGTGTTGACGAATTCCTTAGCGCTGGGATCTTCCTTCGGCAGACCGATACCATAGGGATCTTCAGTGAAGGGCTCGCCGACGACCTTGAGATCGGGGAACTTGACCACATTGGCCAGCAAGATCGACTGATCGATGACATAAGCGTCCGCACGGCCCTGCTGGACCGCGGCGGCGCAGGCTGCGTTGTCCTCGAACAACATGACCTCGCCACGCTCGGGGATCATCTTTTCGATGGTCGCGATAGCAGTCGAGTTCTGCTGGGTCGCGATCTTCTTGCCCTTGAGGTCCTGGTAGCCCTTGATGTCAGTGTTGGTGGCCTTGACCTGCACCGAGGTGCCAGAAGAGTAGTAGGGGCCAGCGAAGGCGATCTTCTCAGCGCGCGCCGGGGTGATGGTGTAGGTCGCGACGACGACGTCGACGGTGGCATTTTGCAGCATCGTCTCGCGCGTCGCAGAGGTCACCTGGGTGAACTTCTGCAGCTTGGCGACGTCCTTGCCACCGGTGATGTAGTGCGCCAGCAGATCGCCGATGCCCGCGTCGAAACCGATGATCCGGCCGTTGACGGGATCCTCAATGCTGAAGATCGGTGAGGTGTTGGTGCCACCGCGGTGCAGCTGGCCAGCTTGCTTGATCTTGCTCGCCCAAGGGCTGGCCTTGATCGCAGCCTCGTCGGCGACCGGTCCGGCCTTGATGATCGCGTCGTAGGCGGCCAGGTCGATCTGACGGGCGGCGCCGGCGGTGCCGGAACCAGAAGCCGCCGGTGCTGGCAGCTCATCGCCGCCGCAGGCGGTCAACGCGGCAGCAGCGCTCAGGCCGCCGCCGATGAAAAGCAAATTGCGTCGAGTGACATTGATCGCCATTCGCATCCCTTTCGGTAATTAGTTGACAGATATTCAGTTATGAGATCGAGAAAATAGCGCCAGATTTAGTGGCTGAGGATCTTAGATAGGAAGTCCTTGGCGCGATCAGTTTGGGGATTATCGAAGAATTCGTCGGGCGTATTTTGTTCGACGATTTGACCGGCGTCCATGAAACAGACTCGGTCGCAGACCGCGCGGGCAAATCCCATCTCATGGCTGACGACCAGCATCGTCATGCCTTGCTCGGCCAGCTCGGACATGACATCGAGGACCTCATTGATCATTTCCGGGTCGAGCGCTGAGGTTGGTTCGTCAAACAACATGACTTTCGGATGCATAGCCAACGCTCGCGCGATCGCGACGCGCTGCTGTTGGCCACCCGACAGTTGGCTGGGCAGCGAATTGGCCTTCTCTGCCAAGCCGACTCGCTGCAGCAGCGATTTCGCCTCCTCGCGGGCCTCCTCTTTGGAGGTCTTACGCACGTGCACCGGCGCCAATGCGACATTTTCTAGCGCGGTGTAATGCGGGAAGAGGTTGAACGACTGGAAGACCATGCCGACGTCAGCGCGCAGCTCGGCCAACGCTTTGCCTTCCTCGGGCAGTTCGACGCCGTCCACCTTGATCGAACCCGAGGAGATCGTCTCGAGCCGATTGATGCATCGACACAGCGTCGACTTGCCGGAGCCTGATGGACCCAACAGCGCGACCTTCTCTCCGCGGGCGATATCCAAATCGACGCCTTTGAGCGCCTCGAAGTCGCCGAAGAATTTATGCACCTCACGGATCTGCACGAGGGGTTCTTGGGCGGACGGCTGCGCTTGCGTGGCGGCGGGCGAAATCTGCTCGGACATGGCATGCACAATATTGCGTAGCAAAGACATTTGTGACGCCGTATCAAATCAGCGATAGCAATTTGAGATCTAAATAAAATTGTGATCTATGGCCAAGACCGATGAGCGATCCCGGACGATTCAGCTCAGTTTGACCCTCCATTGGGCCGCCGTCGGACTGTTGGTCTTGGCAGGGATGCTGCTGAGCCGGCACGGCGGACATCCGGTGACTGGCAGCTTATTGGTGCTCGGCATGGCCGCCGCGCCGTGCGCTTGGATCAGCGCGCTGCTGGCTATCGCGAAGGATCGGGGTCGGATCCGCATCGGCGCGGTCATCTTGGCTGCCTATCCCGTCATCGACGCGCTGCTTTGGTCATTAGCGTTGCGCAGCACCCAAGCCCTGCGTTACGACCCGACGTCGACACTGCTGTGGCTGGTCACCGGCTTGGGTTTGGGGCTGGGCACGCTATTGATCGTCTTACCCCTGGAGTTAGGCACCGAATAGTCCGCGCCTCGGCTGACCAATCAGCGATAATTCACGAATTGCACCGCGAAATCGTAATCCTGGGCTTTGATCAGGCGCTGCACTTCTTGCAAGTCGTCGCGGGACTTGCTGGTGACGCGCTTTTCGTCGCCTTGAATCTGAGTCTTGACGCTCTTTGGGCCCTCGTCTCGGATCAGCTTGGAAATCTTCTTGGCATTTTCCTGGCTGATGCCATTTTGCATTGACGCGGTCATCTGCCAAGTCTTGCCAGACAATTTCGGATCAGTAGCGTGGACGGCTTTCAAAGAAATTTGGCGGCGCACCAATTTGGATTGAAAGACGTCCCAAATCGCCTTGACGCGCTCTTCGCCATTAGCTGCCATGGCGATCTCGTCGCCGGACCAGCGAATTGAGGTGTCAGTGCCTTTGAAATCGAAACGTTGCGCGATCTCTTTAGCGGCCTGATTCAAAGCATTGTCGACTTCTTGACGGTCGACCTTGCTGACGATGTCGAATGAGCTATCTGCCATCTGTTCATCATGCCAGCGATTTGGCGATTCGAGGGCGGATAGTTGACGTCGGATTTTTGCCGATTCGTCCGATGAGCTAATGTGTGTTGACGCTGGCTTTTTGCCCGGCCTTGGCAGGTTGCCCGAGCGGCCAATGGGAGCGGTCTGTAAAACCGTCGGTTAACGCCTACGTAGGTTCGAATCCTACACCTGCCACCAGGTTCCAGCCGTGCGCTGTGGCGCGTCATCAGCAAGCGAGGTCGCAATAATTTGCTGCCCCGCTTGGCGCTGGGATAGATTGGTCTGCTGGATGCCGTCCTGCTGAGCTGAAATATTCAGCCCAGATTGGGTCGACGTCTTGCATGATTCGCCCCGATAGCTCAGTAGGTAGAGCGCGTCCTTGGTAAGGACGAGGTCCGCGGTTCGACTCCGCGTCGGGGCTCTGGTTGGTGGCAGTCCGAACCTCACGGAATGTGCGCTGCAGCCAACAGGGGCGGGATAGCTCAGGAGGTAGAGCAAGCGGCTCATAATCGCTGTGTCGCGGGTTCGAGTCCCGCTCCCGCTACGACGATGACGCAGGTCACATTCGCCAGTCAGCGTGGCCAAGTCAGTCGCAAAACTTGCTACAACGCCTGACCCCGTCGGCAGGTGAAATATCAGCCACCAAGGAGGACGTCATGGCTAAGAAAGGCGCGGATATCCGCCCCAAGATCACGCTGGCTTGCACTGAGTGCAAGGAGCGCAACTACATCACCAAGAAGAACCGTCGTAACACCCCGGATCGTCTCGAGATGATGAAGTTCTGCCCCAAAGAAAACAAGCACACCTTGCACCGCGAAAGCCGCTGAGCTCGAGCATTTAATTTTCCTAAAGACGCTGCTAGCAGACTGCTGGCGGTGTCTTTGTTTTCGCCTAGCCGGGTTAGCCTGGGCGGGTGCAGCGTCGTGAGTCAGGTGAGCTAGCCAGCCAAGAGATCAGCTTGGATCTGCAGACGGCTAGCCAATTCGTCCAAGCGCTGCGCGCACCACTGCGCTGTGCCGCGGCTCCTCAAGACGCCGCGGAGCCGCTGATCGATCAACACAGCTGGCAGCTAGCTTTGGCGATTGGCCTAGTGACGCGAGCCTGGGGCCCGTTGTTTGCCGTCGACGGACTGGGCTTGACGCCAGCTAGGTGCGTGCACATTTCTCAGCAGTTCACTTTTTCAGCGCCGCTGGCAGCAGGTCTTCGATATCGCATCGAACCGACCCTGACCAAGATCCGGCGACGTCAAAGCCATGACGTGATCGAAATTGAGTTCGCCGTCACGACGCCAGCTAGACGCTGCGCCACGGCCAACACAGTGCTGTGGAGCTATCACCAGGAGTATGCGGCGCCCAGCCTGCAGGCTAAATCGGCAGGCCAGAACGACGCTGACAGCCAAAGCGAGGACGAGCACGCAGTCATTGGCCGATTGACCCAGACAGATCTGCGTGGCTATGCCGAACTGAGCCAAGATCACAATCCGATCCACACTGATGCGGCTGCCGCAGCGCAGCTTGGTTTCCCTGGCCCGATCGCGCACGGCATGTTGCTGTTGGGTCTGGCGGGGCAACGACTCATCGACGATCATCCGGGCCGCTGGCTTTCGCTGGCGCAGGCGGCCTTCAGTGCGCCGCTGGTAGTACCCCAGGAGGGGGTGCAGCTTCGGTTCCATCGCGTAGCGTCACCGGCTGCTCAGCCGCCAGCCGAGCAACTGAATTTTCAACTGAGCGGCAGCAACGGACCGTTGCTTAGCCGAGCTCGCGCGCATTTCGCGTCATGATGGTCAGGTAGCAGATCAAGGAGCCCAGATGAGTCTCGAAGCCTCGCAAGACGCGCAAAATTCGCAGCCCGCCAGCTGCAGCATTGAGCGTCTCAGCTCGCTCGGCCATGCCGGCGATGACCCCAATCGTTCGCAATTGCTAGCTGACCACACGACCTTCGGCGTCGGTGGCTTGGCGGCCAAGTTGATCGCCGCGACCCAGGACGCCGAGCTCGTCGACGCCGTCCAGCACGCTGACGCGGCGGGCGCGCCGTTGCTGGTCTTGGGCGGAGGTTCGAATGTCTTGATCAGTGACGAAGGTTTCGCTGGGCATGTGGTCTGCGTCGAGACCAAGGGCATCGACGCTGATGTGTCGAGCTGTGGGGGAGCGTACCTGCGCGTCAAAGCCGGGGAGATCTGGGACGATCTGGTGCAGACCGCGATCGAAAATGATTGGTCTGGCATCGAGGCGCTGAGCGGCATCCCCGGTCGCGTCGGAGCCAGCCCGGTACAAAATATTGGCGCCTATGGTCAAGAGGTCGCCCAGACCGTCACCCGCGTCATCACCTGGGATCGGCAAGCCAATGCGCAACGCACGTTCACCTTCGCCGAATGCGGCTTCGGCTACCGAGATTCAATCTTCAAGCGTTCTGCAGCCGGTGACGTGACTGGTCGCTATGTCATCACCGAAGTGCATTTCCAGTTGCGCAATGCGAGCCTGTCCCAACCGATCGCCTACCAGCAGCTAGCAGATGCCCTCGGCGTCAAACTGGGCGCCCGGGCACCGATGACCGAAGTGCGAAAGGCGGTCTTGGAGCTGCGGCGCAGCAAGGCGATGGTGCATGATCCGGCTGACGTTGACAGCCATTCAGCCGGCAGCTTCTTCACCAATCCGATTCTGACCGCCCAGATCGCTGAGCGCTTGCCGGCGCCAGCGCCGCGCTTCGCGCAGCCAGATGGCACGGTCAAGACCTCAGCTGCCTGGCTCATCGAGCATGCTGGTTTCGGCAAAGGCTATCCCGGCCAGGGCGCAGCGAGATTGTCCAGCAAACATGTCTTGGCGTTGACGAATCAAGGCGGCGCCCGCGCTGACGAAATCGTCGCGCTGGCCCGGGAGATCCGTGCCGGGGTGCAGGCGCGCTTCGGGGTAGAATTAGTGCCCGAGCCAGTGCTGGTGGGGCTCAGCTTGTGAGCCGGCTGATTGCCGCGCACGCAGCGCTGGTTAGCGTCAATCGCTACGAGGTATTACACTTGCATTCTTGAGTGGCTCAAAAGGCCAGAATTTAACGTGCCTGAAATTGTTGAAATCAGGCGGTTGGTCTGAGCCGGGTCGCTTGAAGGGCAATAGCTCAATTGGCAGAGCAGCGGTCTCCAAAACCGCAGGTTGGGGGTTCAAGTCCCTCTTGCCCTGCGAACAGCCGGCGCGGATGCGCGCTAGCTGGTGGTCTCGCATTAGTCGCAAGGCCAGCACGGCTTGAGTCACGATCTGTTGACTTGGCTGGCCGAAGCTTCGCGCAGTGGTGACTGCGTCGAGCGGGCAGCCGTCACCGACCGATGATTCACACAAGTTAGTGACTACGAAGGGTGAACTGACGGTGGCTGAAAGCGGTAATCGTCCCCAGCGGCATTCAGGTGATGCTGCTGACGACGCGGCTGCGTCGAGCGGTTCGTCTGCTTATCGACCCGAAGCTGACGACGCCGTCGAGCAGGATGCCGTCAGCGATGCGCAAGATCACGCGCTAAACCAAGGCGCAGTCGATCCTGACGGCGCGGTGCTGGGCGCCAGCGGTCTGCAGGACCCCGCTTTTGGTGAACTCGCCCCCGATGAGGATGAAGCCGAGGAACTGCTCGGTGAGGTAGTCGACACTAAGACCCCGGACGTTGCTGAGCCGAGCGAGGCTGTGGTCGATGACGTCGACCAGTTGACTGCCGCTGAACGCGCGGCTGCCAAGGCGAAGTCTTCACGTCCGGTTAAAAAGAAGTCTGCCGCGGCTGCGACGGCCACCGTCGACGCTGATGCCGAAGTCGATGAGGTCGAGGCGAACCGTCCGGCTCGAAATCAAACCGTCGCCCCGGTCAAGAAGCAGGCCACCAAGCAGAGCTCGACCAGCACGCCGGTCGAACGCGGCCCGATCGCATTCACCAAGCAGTCCATCGGCGAGCTCAAGAAGGTCGTGTGGCCGACCGCTGAGCAGACCACCCAATATTTCTTGGTCGTCTTGGTGTTCGTGGTCTTCATCATGCTGTTGGTGTGGGGCCTAGACACGCTATTCGGCTGGATCATGCTGAAGTTGTTCAGCTGAGCCGAGTTGATTGCCGAAGCCTTAACTAGGAGATTTTCAAATGTCTGAGCAGTATTCCGAAGAACGGATCGAGATCGATCTGGGCGATCTGACGCCGGCTGCCGATGCACCAGAAGATTTCGCGGGCGAGCTGAACCTAGATTTCGCCGACTTCGATCGGCAAGACGCGTCGGATGCGGGCGCAGACCTAGGCGAGATCGACCTCGGCCAGGCTGATGCCGACGAGGCAGCCCAAGCCACGCAAATCGACTTGTCGATTGCCGATGACGAGGCCGTTGAGCAGCCCGAAGACGAACAGCCCCAAAGCGATGACGTCGACGAAGCCTTGGAAAAAGCGCTGGACGAATTGCGTACTGAGCTGCGCACTAAGCCCGGCGACTGGTACGTCGTACACACCTACTCGGGCATGGAAAACCGCGTCAAGCAAAACATTGAGGCGCGCGTCACGACGCTGAACATGGAGGACTACATCTACGAGATCGTGGTCCCCACCGAGGACGCGGTCGAGATCCGTAATGGACAAAAGAAGACCGTCACTCGCACTTTCATGCCCGGCTATGTGTTGGTGCGCATGGACTTGACTGACGATTCCTGGGCGACTGTGCGGCACACGCCCTCGGTGACCGGCATCGTGGGTCAAAATAACCAGCCCGTCCCGTTGAATCTGGACGAGGTGGAGCGCATGCTGACCCCACGGATCCAGGCCCAGATCACCGCCGCTGGCCAGGTCAAGCCCAAGCGTCAGCGCAAGATCGAGGTCGCGGATTATCAGGTCGGCGATTCGGTCATGGTCTCTGACGGCCCATTCGCCGGCGTGCATGCCACGATTACCGAGATCAACCCGCATAACCAGCGTGTGCGGGCTAACGTCGAGATTCTCGGCCGGGAGACTCCGGTCGACTTGACCTTTGCGCAGATCCAGAAGGTCGTCTAATCTTCTGAGTTTGTGCTCTGCTTTGTCCGGCGCAATGCCGCTCAAAGTATCCATTCGGACGTGAACCCACGTCCAATCAAGCAACGATAAGGACCCAAAATGCCACCCAAGAAGAAGGTTGCGCAGATCGTCAAGATCGCCATTCCTGCGGGTCAGGCGACTCCTGCTCCGCCAGTCGGTACCGCGCTCGGCCCGACCGGTATCAACATGATGGAGTTCGTCAAGGCCTACAACGCGGCCACTGAATCCCAGCGCGGCAACATCATCCCCGCTGAGATCACCATCTACGAAGACCGTACCTTCACCTTCATCACCAAGACCCCGCCGGCAGCTGAGCTGATCAAGAAGGCGGCGGGCCAGGCCAAGGGATCAGGCAAGCCGAACAAGGAAAAGGTCGGCTCGATCACCAAGGATCAGGTGCGCGAGATCGCTACCACCAAGCTGCCGGACCTGAACGCCAATGACGTGGAAGCTGCGATGAAGATCGTCGAAGGCACCGCGCGTTCGATGGGCGTCAACGTCCAAGGCTGAACTGAATAACTTGTCAATCAACCCTGGTAGGGCAGTGGCCCGCACCAGAACTGGTGGAGCAGCCTGCGAGGCTGCCGGAAAGGAACCAGCATGAAGCACTCAAAGCGCTATAACCAGTCCGCTGAACTCAGCGACGAGACCCAGCTGTACAGCCCTGATGAGGCCCTGGCCATCATCAAGCAGTATCCCGCTGGTGGATTTGACGAATCGGTCGAGGTTGCCGTCCGCCTGGGCGTTGACCCGCGTAAGGCCGACCAGATGGTGCGCGGCACCGTCAACCTTCCTAATGGCACTGGCAAGACGGCTCGGGTCCTCGTCTTCGCCCAGGGCCCGAAGGCAGCCGAGGCCACCGCGGCCGGCGCTGATGAGGTTGGTGGCGACGAACTGATCGAGAAAGTCGCCGGCGGCTACCTGGACTTCGACGCCGTCGTGGCGACCCCGGACTTGATGGGCAAGGTCGGCAAGCTCGGCCGCGTCCTGGGTCCCCGTGGCCTGATGCCGAACCCCAAGACCGGCACCGTCACCATGGACGTCGCCAAGGCCGTTGACGACATCAAGGGCGGCCGGATCGAGTTCCGCGTCGATCGTCACTCGAACCTGCAGTTCATCATCGGCAAGGCGAGTTTCACTTCCGAAGCGTTGTTGCAGAACTACACCGCCGCGATGGACGAGGTGCTGCGGCTCAAGCCGGCGAGCGCCAAGGGACGCTATGTCCGCAAGATCGCCGTCTCGACGACGATGGGGCCGAGCGTCAACATTGATCCGGTGGGCGCACGCGATCGCGCCTGATCAAGAAAATTTTGCACCGCAGGGCTGGAGGAGACCTCAGCCCTGCTGTTTTTTGCAGCGCGACTTGCCGGTCTGAAGCCAGCAGATTTGGCGAACGTCCGATGCGCTGACTAACATTGTTCGAGCCGAAGACCGCCGGTAGCTAAAGCTTTAAGGTCGCAAGACGCCAGCGCAGGTGAACCGAAGATAGCTTTCAGGCGTTTCCGTCTGCTCGCCCGGTGCCTGCGTGCGCTGGGCTTTTTTGTTGCCTGAGATTTGCCGCCGGGGTCGATTCGAAATTGAGAAGTGGGAAGGAGACCCAATGGCGAGGCCAGACAAGGCAGCCAAGGTCGCGGAGCTGACTGACGAGTTCAGCAACTCTAACGCCGCTGTGCTGACCGAGTACCGCGGTCTCACCGTCGCGGAGCTGAAGGATCTTCGGCGCTCGCTAGGTGAGGACGCCAGCTACGCCGTTGCGAAGAACACCCTGACCGCCATCGCTGCCAAGGACGCCGGAGTTGAAGGTCTTGACGACCTGCTGTCCGGTCCCACCGCGATCGCCTTCATCAAGGGCGACGTGGCGGCTGTGGCGAAGAAGATGCAGGACTTCGCAAAGGACCAACCGCTTCTGGTCATCAAGGGTGGCGTCATGGACGGCAAGGTCCTCGACGTCGACATGGTCAAGAGGCTGGCCAACCTGGAGCCGCGCGAGGTTCTGTTGGCCAAGCTCGCCGGAGCGATGAAGGCATCTATGCAGGGTGCCGTCTCTATGTTCGCCGCTCCGCTCACGCAGGCTGCTCAGTTGCTGGGCGCCCTGCAGGACAAGGCGCAAGCCGATCCCTCAGTCATCGGTGGCGCTGGCGAAGCCCCGGCCGCTGCTGAGGCCCCGGCTGCCGAAACCGCTGACGAAGCGCAAGAGGATCAGAAGCCCGAAGCTGCCACCCCGGCAGCTGACACCGCCGCTGACGCGGCACCCGCAGCTGATGCTGCAGCACCCGCCGATCAGGCTCTGTCTCTTATACACATCTCCGAGCCCACGAGACTCCTGAGCATCTCGTA